>ENA-UPWU01000268-UPWU01000268.1-human-gut-metagenome-genome-assembly--contig:-NODE-268-length-23077-cov-5.548043_pt1 | contig 23077 bp, 21 predicted proteins | sample MGYA00250058_ERZ773392 | MGnify/ENA primary metagenome ERZ773392 (study PRJEB29103, sample SAMN06112084) | human gut metagenome | biome: human gut; feature: ankylosing spondylitis patient; material... | reverse complement strand
ATTCCCTTTACAATAACTATATCTCCAATTGCTTCTCTTTCATAACTATTCATTTTGCACCTCAAATAGATTATATCATTTATTTACTAAAATTAATAGATAAAAATTAAAAACTAATAAAAACCAATAAAAAAACTGATTAAAAAACTAAAAAAAATATTGACAATATAGTTAACATATAGTATATATAAGATACACCATATATATATACATCAGACATTTGGAATATATGAATATATTTCAGATTCTTTAGCCTTCTGGAGAAGGTATTTATAGCGTTTCTGCTCGGAGTTAAGCTGATATATATAACAGTCTATTAGATCCGGGTCAGTAGCATTATCAAAGTTGGCATATGCAGCACTAAGTGCAGCTTTCGTCAGATTTATTTCCTCAACAAGATATTTTTCATCATATGTAGCAGGTTCTTTTTTCTTGCAGAACAGTTTCATTTCCGTTACCCCATTTCCTTATTTTTATAAAGTATAGTCAGAAGCTGGCAGATCTATACATTAAAGGAAATATTTTTATAAAATGTTTGTCTTTGTCACATTCACAGGTATTAATAAGATTATGGGAGAAGTAAAAAATCATGGAAATATGTATGAAAATGTGGGCTGGAATATATAAAGAAATATTGTCAGGGCATATGGATGTAGTAAGATATTTAGTTTTATTGATGGTTACGATGGCGGCAGCAGCAGATGATTATAAAAGGTATAAGATATCAAACAGAATAATCATATGGGGTCTTATATTGTCAGCAATGGTGTGTATTGCAGAAATGTATATGATGCATGTAGTAAGTAAAAATGGTGTGGATATTACGTATGGAGGTTATAAGGGTTATAAAGATATTGGTTTAATGTATTTATCAGGTATGGTGTGGGCATTGGTTGTCAGTTATGTGTTGTATAAGGTCAGGGCAATAGGGGCAGGTGATGTAAAGCTTTTTATGGTTGTGGGAACGTTTATGGGATATAAGGATGTGATGTATATTATTGTTATTGCATTATTTGCAGGAGCGTTTATTGGTGTGGCAGAGGCTCTTGGCAGAAAGGAAATCATGCTGGTTACAGGAAAAAGCAGTGAAGGTTTTGATGAGAATGTAAATATATCAGTCGGCACAAGATATATTCCGGTAAAAAAATATGGGCCAATATGTTATCGTATTCGATAACAATCCATTGTCCGTTTTGATATCCGTCATATCCGAAAGGTTTTATTCCTGTGTTTTGTAATACATATTCTCTTATACTATCGGCAATCGCCATGACTTGGGTTGTCGATTGTCCTTCGCAAATAATAAAATGAGAGGTGGCTGCCGATTCTATTTTTGAGAGATCTACGGTTGTAATTTTCTTTCCTTTTTTTTCTTGAATGCCTTCTACGATGGTTTTAAGTAATTGCTTTTCTTTCATTTGTTTGAATATATAATCTCAGTTTGCAAAGATAATGCGATTTTTCGCCGTTGAGCGTACCTTTTACAAGGTAAAGAGCCGAAACGATTCTATCGTCAACAACGGCACAGCAGCCGTTAAAAAGCTCGCTGTCAAAAATCAGGTTGACGGCAGTTACATCCTCGTCAAAACACGAGAGCCAAAGCTTTTTTAGGCTTTCGGTATCGGATTTTTCGGTTTTGCGAAATATCGTTTTCATCGTTTTTTCGGTATTGCATTCCAGCGGTCGAGGATAATAACGGGATTGTATGAAAGTTTAGACTTTTTGAGCCCCTCAAGTCCCATATCTTCCTCACGGTTTATATACTCATACTGTGTAAGAGTTTTGGCAAATTCGTTGTTGATTACGGCATAAACACCGTCATATTCACGAAGTGCCTTTTCAAAGTTGATGTCATACACCTTGGGTGAAATTTCACTTCCGAGAGTCATGGCAACAGGCTTTGAGTCAACATACAGTACAGCACCCTTGACATTGTATTCGTCTTTGAGATCGCACATTTCCCTGATTGCCGTAATTTCGCTTGAAGCTTCGGGATCGGTGTCATTTTCCGCACACCACAGCTTTGCAACCGTTAATGCATCGGGAATGTTTGAATCCGACAGAGTTTCAAAACGGGTGTCTGTGTAGGTTCTGTAAAATTTTGAAATGTGGTTACGCTTTGCGTGAAATCTTTTGCCTGCAAGGGTTGCAAGGTCACGGGAAGTGTAGATGTAATCCTGATTTTCGGGCGAACGGACATAATCAAATTTGTCGGGAAACATTGTTTCAAGCATTGCACGATTGCCGTTTGTCAGCATAACAATTTGCAAATTGCCGTTTCTCTCCTCGGCATCTTTGAAAACCTCTTCAAGCGCACCCTTTATATTTTTGCCTGTCGGCATACAGTAACCCCAAACAGACTCGTCGGGATTACAATACACCTTGACAATTGTATCATCATAAAAAGCAAATTTAATATTGTATTCGTTTCGCCAAAGATAAGCGTTCAAAAGGTTGGTATCGCAACCCATGCACTCATCATAATCGTAGTATTTTTTAAGTTCGTTTATGTCACTTTGCTCAATTTTTTTAAAGCTCAGCATAAATTTCAGCCGCTACCCTCTCTATCTCTTCCGATATTTTTTCTATACTCTTAATCTCTCCGTTTTCACAGCAATTAATAACCTTCCAGCCGCATTTTTTAGCGGCATAAACTGCACTTTTTCGACAGTCAAGAAGGAAACGGAGGTTTTTCTCATGCAAATCTTTCTTGCTGTTGTCACCGCCGTAGCGTTTTTCCATAAGCTTCTGCGAAACCTCGGGTTCAACATCAAGGTAGATTACAAGGTCGGGTTTCGGAATCCCGAGCTTTTTGTATTCAAAATCGTTCAGCCAATCAATAAAGCTGTTCCACTCCTCTTTCGGGAGTTTTGACATCTGATAAATTATATTTGAAGTCACATAGCGGTCGCTTAAAATCCCGTGAGTCCCTCGCGCGGCTCAGCGGGTTCAGCGGGAAGCTGTTCATTCCAGCCCACGACGTTCCCTGCGAGGATATCGCGCCGCTGGTTCAGGAGAACCTCGCCGCTATGAACGAGGTCGCCGCCGACATCGAGCAGATGTGCGGAACTCCGCAGACCATCGACGACCTCATCGCAAAGTGCCTCGAAAAGTACCATATCCGGCTGTACCTCATGCAGTATCTTCTCGTGGGGCAGACTGTCCGCAGCTACGTCACCTGGCTGCTTAAAACCGGACGTATCGAGCCGGTCTACGAGGGTACGCGGCTCCTTTTCCGCAGGATACAGCAATTACAGAGCGGATAATCGCGCGGCAATATACGGATAGTAATGCGGATTGCAGACGCGCCGTCGGGAAGGGAATACTCCCGGAATAACGCAAATGTTACACGATAAACGCATGAGTGTGAAACAAATCTACAACCCTAAGAAATATGTCTATAAAAAATAACAGGAGGTATACCATGCCAGACTACCACGACCCGAACCTCACCGCGCAGGAGCGCGCGGAAGCACTGACCGACACGCTGACAGTCCAGCAGCAGGCGGAGCAGCTCAAATACGACGCACCGGCGATCCATTCCGCTGGACTTCCCGCCTACAACTGGTGGAACGAGGGGCTCCACGGAGTTGCCCGGGCGGGTACGGCGACGATGTTCCCGCAGGCGATAGGCCTTGCGGCGATGTTCGACCGGGAAATGCTCCGGAAGTGCGCGGATATAACCTCCACGGAGGCGCGCGCGAAGTACAATGCGGCGAGCCGGCACGGCGACCGCGACATCTACAAGGGTCTGACTCTCTGGGCGCCCAACGTGAATATTTTCCGCGACCCGCGCTGGGGAAGGGGTCACGAGACCTACGGCGAGGACCCGTACCTCACCTCTGAGCTTGGCAAGGAGTACGTCCGGGGGCTCCAGGGCGGCGGGAAGTATCTGAAAACCGCCGCCTGCGCGAAGCATTTCGCGGTGCACAGCGGCCCCGAGGCGGAGCGCCACACCTTCGACGCACAGGTATCCCCGAAGGACATCGAGGAGACCTACCTCCCGGCGTTCCGCGCCCTGGTCAAGGACGCGCACGTTGAAAGCGTGATGGGCGCGTATAATCTCGTGAACGGCGAGCCTGCCTGCGCAAGCCCGTTCCTCATGGGGAAGCTGAAGGAATGGGGCTTCGACGGCTATTTCACCTCCGACTGCTGGGCTATCCGGGACTTCCACACCACCCACTGCATAACCGCCACCGCGCCGGAGTCCGCCGCCCTCGCGCTGAAGGCAGGCTGCGACATGAACTGCGGCAATACATACCTCCACGTGCTTGCGGCGCTCGAAAAGGGGCTGGTTTCCGAGGAAGATATCCGCCGCGCCTGCGTGCACGTAATGCGCACCAGAATACGTCTCGGTCAGCTTGACAAAACCGAATATGACGACATTCCGCTGACCGCCGTTTCAATGGAGGAAAGCAAGCAGCATTCCCTGGAGTGTGCGCTGCGCTCCGCCGTTCTGCTGGAAAATAACGGTATACTCCCGCTTTCGGACAAGCTCGGAACCATCGCGGTGATAGGTCCGAACGCCGACAGCCGCGAGGCGCTCACCGGGAACTACAACGGCACCGCCGACGAGTACGTGACGTTCCTGGACGGCATAAGGGAGCGGTTTTCCGGCCGTATTCTGTACTCCCAGGGCTGCCACCTCTACAAGGACCGCACCCAGGGTCTCGCGCAGCCCGGCGACCTGTATTCCGAGGCGCTTGCCATGGCGGAGTGCGCCGACGTGGTCGTAGCCTGCGTAGGTCTTGACGCTACCCTCGAGGGCGAGGAGGGCGACACCGGCAACGAGTTCAGCTCCGGCGACAAGCCCGACCTGCGCCTGCCGGAGAGCCAGCGTATTCTCCTCCGGAAGCTGGAGGCGCTCGGCAAGCCGCTTGTTATCGTGCTTGCGGCGGGAAGCTCGGTCAACGTTGAGGTGAAGTGCGACGCGCTGCTGGATATGTGGTACCCGGGTCAGCTGGGCGGACGTGCGCTCGCGAATCTGCTTTTCGGCGACGTCTCCCCGAGCGGAAAGCTCCCGGTGACGTTCTACAGAACGGCTGACCTCCTGCCGGATATCCATGACTACAGCATGAAGGGCAGGACTTACCGCTACTGTACAGATGAGAATGTACTCTACCCATTCGGGCATGGTCTGAGCTACGCGGACGTGCGCTGCGTGAATATGGAAATAGTCAGCGGCACGGACGTTGAAGTCACGGTGGAGAACCGCAGCGATATCCCGGCGGAGGAGGTCGTGCAGGTCTATATCAAGGGCTGCAATGAGGATTCCGTGCCGAACCGCTCTCTGTGCGGTTTCCAGCGGGTGAGACTGGAGCCGCATGAAACTAAGGCGGTGCATATCCCGGTGCCCTCGGCGGCTTTTCAGACCGTTCTTTCCGACGGGTCGCGCGAGGTGCTTCCGGGCAGATTTACGCTGTTCGCGGGGATAGATACGGCTTCGGAGCTTCTTCAGCAGGATATATTCATCAACTAAAAATCGGGCGCAGCCGTATCTGACTGCGCCCTGATTTACTTTTCGAGAAGTACTGCCGCCTGGCTTCCGATACCCGCTCCCGCAAGCCCCAGCCCCTCTTCGGTGGTGGCTTTTACGCTCACCTGCGAAATATCGCAGCCGAACGCCGCCGCGAGGTTCTCCCGCATTGCGGGGATATGCTTTGCGAGCTTCGGGCGCTCCGCGATTATCGTCAGGTCGAGGTTGCCGAGCCGGAACCCCGCGCCCTCCATGCGGCGAATGACCTCCGCAAGCAGCTTCATGCTGTCCGCGCCCTTGTACTGCGGGTCGCTGTCCGGGAAAAGCTTCCCGATGTCGCCCATCGCGAGTGCGCCGAGTATCGCGTCCATCAGGGCGTGCACCGCGACGTCCGCGTCCGAGTGACCAAGAAGTCCAAGTTCGCAGGGTACCTCCACGCCGCACAGAATGAGCTTCCGCTCCGGAACCAGGCGGTGTACGTCGTAGCCTGTGCCGATCCTTATCATGAAATCAACTCCTTACTGCTATAATAATACAGCATGCGCGGGGATTTGTCAACTCCGCCTGAAATCGCATAAAAATTGAAAAAAGCCCTTGACAAGCCGGGATATATGTGGTATAATGGTGATACCTCGAATGGGGCTTATTTTTTTGTGTCTTTTTATAGATGCAGTTGAGCCGCCGTTTAAACCCGCAATCCCGCGGCCGAGGGAGGCAATAATGCCCGCAACGGGCAAGAAAATAGGAGGTGCCGAAAGTGAGAGTTAAAATTACACTGGCGTGTACAGAATGCAAACAGCGCAACTACAACACCATGAAGAACAAGAAGAACGATCCTGACAGACTTGAGATGAACAAGTACTGCCGCTTCTGCAAAAAGCATACTCTTCACAAGGAAACCAAGTAATCAGGAGGAGTCAGAATGGCAAACGAGATCGACGAGATTAAGAACGTTGGCAAAGACACTCCCGATGCTTCCGATGTGAAGGATAGCGCAGACTCCAAGAAGTCAAAGGATAAGGACAAGTCCAAAAAGGCTGCGTCCGCAAAGAAGCCCAAGAAGGGTATCGTAAAGTACTTCAAGGATTGCAAGGCTGAGTTCAAGAAGGTCGTATGGCCCACACCGAAGAGCACAACGAACAACACTATCGTTGTTATCGTCGTATGTCTGGTGGCTGGACTGTTCATCTTCGGTATCGACTCGCTTTTCGCATTCCTCAACAAAGTGATACTGGGCTGACAGGTTCAAGGGGGTAAACATGGCTGACACAGAGGCAAAATGGTATATACTTCACACATATTCCGGCTACGAAAACAAGGTCGCTAACGACATCATGAAGGTCGTTGAGAACAGAAATCTTCAGAACGTAATCGAGGAGGTCTACCTCCCCGTTGAAATGACCAAGCAGACCAAGGAAAACGGCAAAGAGGTCGAGGTCGAGGAAAAGCTGTTCCCGAGCTATGTGTTCGTCAAGATGATCATTACTAACGAGTCATGGTACATCTGCCGCAACACAAGAGGCGTTACCGGTTTCGTAGGTCCAGGGTCACAGCCTACTCCTCTGAGCGAAGAAGAGGTCAAGAACCTCGGTATTATTGAGAAGGAAACCTCGATTTCCTTCGACGCTGGCGACAGAGTCAGCATCAAGTCCGGCCCGCTTGAGGGCTTCGAGGGCGTCGTTAAGAGCATTGATCTCGAGCACAGCACCGCTGACGTCGATGTATCCATGTTCGGAAGATCCACCCCGGCTACACTTGAGCTTTCAGCTATCGCCAAGATCTGACGCTTACGCGCAGACAAACTTCAAGTTTTTTATGGAGGATAAAAAATCATGGCACAGAAGGTTACAGGATTTATAAAGTTACAGATCCCTGCCGGTAAAGCAACACCTGCGCCCCCTGTTGGTCCTGCACTGGGTCAGCACGGCGTTAACATCATGGCATTCACTAAGGAGTTCAACGAGCGCACAAAGGATAAGGCAGGTCTCATAATCCCTGTTGTTATCACTGTTTACGCTGATAAGAGCTTCTCTTTCATTACAAAGACCCCTCCCGCAAGCGTACTCATCAAGAAGGCTTGCAAGATCGAGAGCGGTTCCGGCGTTCCCAACAAGACCAAGGTCGCAAAGATCACTAAGGCTCAGCTCCAGGAGATCGCTGAGACCAAGATGCCCGACCTGAACGCAGCTAACATCGACACAGCTATGTCTATGATCGCTGGTACTGCACGTTCCATGGGCGTAGAGGTCGTTGACTGATAACACCCCCGTACTACTAAAACACTAAATTCAGTGGGAGGATCTATTCCGCTTGACCACAAGGAGGATTTTTTAATGAAACACGGAAAGAAGTATGTAGAGAGCACCAAGCTCGTTGAGTCCGCTAAGGTTTACGAGTCCGCTGAAGCTTTCGATTTAGTATGCAAGACCGCTAAGGCTAAGTTCGACGAGACTGTTGAGCTGCACGTTCGTCTGGGCGTTGACTCCCGCCACGCTGACCAGCAGGTCAGAGGCGCAGTTGTACTGCCCAACGGTACCGGTAAGAAGGTACGCACCCTGGTATTCTGCAAGGCTGACAAGGAGCAGGCTGCCAAGGACGCTGGCGCAGATTACATCGCTGACAACGACACCGTTGCTAAGATCAACGGCGGCTGGATGGACTTCGAAGTTGTTATCGCAACTCCCGATATGATGGGCGTTGTTGGTAGACTTGGTAAGGTTCTCGGTCCGAGAGGTCTTATGCCTAACCCCAAGGCTGGTACTGTTACCCCTGACGTAGCTAAGGCTGTTCAGGAAGCTAAGGCTGGTAAGATCGAGTATCGTCTTGACAAGGCTAACATCATTCACTGCCCCATCGGCAAGGCGTCTTTCGGCGCAGAGAAGCTCGAGCAGAACTTCAACGCACTGATGGAGGCTGTTGCTAAGGCTAAGCCTGCCGCAGCAAAGGGTCAGTATATCAAGAGCTGCACAGTTTCTTCCACAATGGGTCCTGGCGTTAAGGTCAACACCATCAAGTTCGGTGTTTAATTGCTGGGTTTGAAGAAATGATCTAGACCGTCCGTCCGGTTGACAGGTCAGGTTTTCCTGACGGGTCGCCGGGGGCGGTTTTCGTTTTACTTAAATACCTAATATTACTTTTTAATTACATCGGAGGATAATATGGAGATAACAAAATCGCTGATCAGTGCTGCGACTGCCATTATTATGCTGCTGACCGGCTGCGCTACTAAGCCGGAACAGTCAGGCTCACCCGCAGAGGGCGGCGACACCAACATCACGGAGGAAACCACCATGGAACTTACACAGAAAACTTTCGCAGCTGACGAGCAGCATGTAAAGCTCATCGGAAGAACAGGAGAGGCGGAGGGTATCCGCTGGCTGGCGCTTTCCGCGAGCGGAGTTGAGTTCACGTTCACCGGAACCAGCGCGGCGTTCACGATAGTCGGCGACAACATGATAACTAACGCCGAGAAGCAGCCGAGATACGCGGTTTACATCAACGGCGAACAGACCATGGATAACCTCGTAGATTCCGCAGAGGCTACGGTCACGGTTTTCACCGCCGACGAGGCGCAGGAGACCACCGTAAAGCTGCTGAAGCTCTCCGAGGCTCAGGAATCCACCATGGGTATCAAGGATATCAGCATTACCTCTGTCGGCGAGGCTAAGCCCACCGCTGAGAAGAAACTCAAGATCGAGTTCATCGGCGACTCCATCACCTGCGGCTACGGCGTTGACGACGAGGACCGCGATCACCACTTCAAGTGCTCCACCGAGGACGCTACGAAGGCGTACGCGTTCAAGACCGCCCAGGCGCTGGACGCTGACTACAGCCTGGTATCCTACAGCGGCAACGGAATAATCTCCGGCTACAGCAACGACGGCAAGAAGGTGGAGAGCCAGCAGGTTCCGCCGGTCTACACCAAGTTCGCGAAGAGCTGGGGCAACTACAACGGTATATTCAACGTTTCCGACCTCGACTGGGATTTCAGCAAGTTCCAGCCGGATTTCGTGGTAATAAACCTTGGAACCAACGACGCAAGCTACACCAAGGGCGACAAGGAGAAGGTGCTCGAGTACGCCGACGCATACGCGGAGTTCCTCAAGGTTGTACGCGAGAAGAACCCGAACGCGCACATCATCTGCTCCCTCGGCGTGATGGGCGCTGACCTGATGGTAGGCGTGAAGAAGGCGGCTGACAAGTACACCGAGGAGACCGGCTACACCAACATCTCCACATTCCAGTTCAAGACCCAGGACGGCAACGCCAACGGCTACGCCGCAGACTGGCACCCCACCGCAAAGACCCACGACATCGCAGCGGCTGAACTGACCGAATACATCAAGTCGCTGATGTAAATTCGGAATTCGGAATTAAGAATTCGGAATTATGGTGTCCCGCTGCGCGGGACGAGATTAAAATAGCAGATTCAAAACAAAAGGCAAAGCAGACTTAAACCTGCTTTGCCTTTTTCGTTTATTTGAAATCACCGCGCGAAGCGCGCTCATTAATTCCGACTTCCGAATTCATAATTCTGAATTAAAAATATCAGGCGCCCCTGGGGAGCGCCTGACATTTAAAATCAATTCTTGCTCTTGATGTACTCGTCCATAGCCTTAGCCGCAGTCTTGCCTGCGCCCATTGCCAGGATTACGGTAGCAGCGCCTGTTACAGCGTCGCCGCCTGCGAATACGCCCTCGCGGGAGGTCTGACCGTTCTCGTCTGCGATGAAGCAGCCGTGCTTGTTGGTGTCCAGTCCCTTGGTGGTGTTTCTGATGAGCGGGTTCGGGGAGGTACCGATGGACATTACAACGCAGTCAACATCGAGTACGAACTCGCTGTCCGGCTTCTCGACCGGTCTGCGGCGGCCGGAAGCGTCAGGCTCGCCAAGCTCCATCTCAACGCACTTCATGCCGGTTACGAACTTGTGCTCGTTGCCCAGTATCTCAACGGGGTTGTTGAGGGTCTTGAAGATGATGCCCTCCTCCATTGCGTGCTCTACTTCTTCCTTACGTGCGGGCATTTCGTCCAGACCGCGGCGGTATACTATGTATACGTTCTCGGCACCAAGACGCTTAGCGCAGCGCGCTGCGTCCATTGCAACGTTGCCGCCGCCTACAACTGCAACGCTTGTGTTCTTCTTGATAGGAGTGTCGCTCTCAGGCTTGTATGCCTTCATGAGGTTAACTCTGGTGAGGAACTCGTTAGCGGAGTAAACGCCCTTGAAGTTCTCGCCGGGGATATTCATGAATCTCGGCAGACCTGCGCCGGAACCGATGAATATAGCCTCGAAGCCCTGCTCAAACAGCTCGTCGACTTCGATGGTGCGTCCTACAACAACGTTGGTGTTTACCTTAACGCCCATAGCTACGAGGTTGTCAACCTCGTGCTGAACGATGGACTTCGGCAGTCTGAACTCAGGGATACCGTAAACGAGAACGCCGCCTGCGAGGTGGAGCGCTTCGAAAACAGTAACGTCATAGCCGAGCTTAGCGAGGTCGCCCGCGCATGTCAGACCGGAAGGACCTGCGCCGATGATAGCTACCTTGTGTCCGTTCGGAGCGGGAACAGCGGGAGCCTCTGTTGCGTGCGCATTGTGCCAGTCGGCAACGAACCTCTCAAGACGGCCGATAGCTACCGGCTCGCCCTTGATGCCGCGTACGCACTTGCTCTCGCACTGGGTCTCCTGGGGACATACGCGTCCGCAGACAGCCGGCAGGGAGCTGGACTGGTGGATAACCTGATAAGCGCCTTCAAAATCGCGCTCCTTAATCTTTGCGATGAATTCCGGAATGTTGATGGAAACCGGGCAGCCGCTCTGGCAGGGCTTCTTGGGGCAGTGCAGGCAGCGGTTTGCCTCGTCTACGGCCTGCTCCTCGGTGTAGCCGAGAGCTACTTCCTTGAAGTTCTTGTTGCGGACGTTCGGGTCCTGAACGGGCATTTCGTTCTTCTTAAGGCTCATGTTAGGCATCTTACTTTACCTCCTTTTTGTAGAGGTTGCAGACCTCTTCGCGCTTTCTGGTCTCGAATTCCTTGTACATCGTACCGCGCTCCATAGCCTCGTCGAAGTCAACAAGGTGACCGTCGAAGTCGGGACCGTCTACACAGGCGAACTTAGTCTCGCCGCCTACGGTCAGACGACATCCTCCGCACATGCCAGTGCCGTCGATCATTATGGGGTTCATGGAAACTACGGTCTTTATGCCGTACTCCTTGGTGAGCTTACATACGAACTTCATCATTACCAGCGGGCCGATAGCGATTACTTCGTCGTACTGGTTTCCTGCCTTGATGAGCTCCTCAAGCGCGTTGGTAACGAGACCCTTCTCGCCGTGGCTGCCGTCGTCGGTCATCAGCTTCATTACGTCGGAAGCCGCCTTGAATTCGTCCTCGAGGATAACGAGATCCTTGTTTCTGAAGCCTACGATGCTGTGGACCTCAGCGCCCAGGTGGTGGAGCTTCTTTGCGATGGGGTATGCGATAGCGCAGCCCACGCCGCCGCCTACTACAGCGACCTTCTTCAGACCTTCAGTGTGGCTCGGAACGCCGAGGGGTCCTACGAAGTCGTGAATGAACTCGCCCTCTTCGAGGTGGTTCAGCTTTTCAGTTGTAGCGCCCACGATCTGGAAGATGATCGTGATAGTGCCCTTTTCTCTGTCAAAGTCCGCGATAGTCAGCGGGATTCTCTCTCCCTCTGCGTCAACTCTGAGGATTATGAACTGTCCCGGTTCAGCCTTCTTGGCGATCATCGGAGCGTCAACTTCCATAAGAGTAACTGTGGGGTTGAGGATTTTCTTGGTAAGAATCTTGTACATTCTCCTGTGTCCTCCTGAATAATTTGGCGGCTGCGCCCGGAAGTGGGCATGTCCGTCTATACGATATCATTATACCATGTTTAAGGTGTGTTTTGCAAGGGTTAATTATGTTAAGTGAGGGGATTTGTGCATTATCACGATTTAGTTTGTGCATTTCGACAAATATCTGAATAATCCGCCGCACTTTTGAAATAACTCCGCGAACCGGACGCCAAAATTCCGAATTCTGAATTCCGAATTAAATTCAGTATCGCGGGCTGAATCCGTTCCTGTGGCAATATGGCTTCCCCGGAAACACTTAATATGCCAGCATTTGAAATAACTCCGCGAACCGGACACCAAAATTCCGAATTCCGAATTCTGAATTCCGAATTAAACTCAGTATTGCCGGCTGAATTTTGTCTTGTAGTAATATATCCCCCAGAACAGCCCGAACAGACCGCCCATGATATGACCGAACTGTGAAACGGAGTCCGGTGTGAAGGCGCTGAAACAGAAAAAAGCGTTGCTTACATTGACCACAACACACTTCAGACAGGTTTTGAAAACGCCGATGACCACAGATTCATTCAGTCTGTTTGTAAAAAACACGGTATCTATTTTTCAAGACCCGGCAACGGCATTTGTCACCAGGTTCACCTTGAAAGATTCGGTAAACCGGGAAAGACTTTAATCGGTTCTGACAGCCACACTCCGACGGGCGGCGGTATCGGTATGCTCGCAATCGGTGCAGGCGGTCTTGATGTTGCTGTTGCCATGGGCGGCGGCGCATACTATATTACCATGCCGAAAATGGTAAGAGTTAATCTTACAGGCAAACTCAGTCCGTGGGTTTCTGCAAAAGATATTATCCTCGCAGTTCTTCGTGTTATGAGCGTTAAGGGCGGCGTCGGCAAGATTGTTGAGTACGGCGGAGAAGGTGTTGCCACACTTACGGTTCCCGAAAGAGCAACAATCACAAATATGGGTGCAGAGCTTGGCGCTACAACCTCTGTATTCCCTTCTGATGAAACAACAAGAAAGTTCCTCAAGGCTCAGGGTCGTGAGGAAGACTATACAGAGCTTAAGGCTGATGATGACGCTGTTTATGACGAGGTTATCGAAATCAACCTTTCAGAGCTTGAACCGCTTGCAGCCTGTCCGCATTCACCCGACAATGTTAAGCCAATCAAAGAGCTTGAGGGCAAGAAGATTGATCAGGTTTGTATCGGTTCATGTACAAACTCAAGCTACCTTGACCTTATGAGAGTTGCTCACATTCTCAAGGGCAAAAAGGTTGCAGACAATGTATCACTCGCAATTGCTCCGGGTTCAAAGCAGGTATTTAATATGCTTGCTCTCAACGGCGCACTCGGCGACATGATTGCGGCAGGTGCAAGAATCCTTGAAAGTGCTTGCGGTCCTTGTATCGGTATGGGACAGTCACCTAACAGCGGCGGTATTTCTCTCAGAACATTCAACCGTAACTTTGAAGGCAGAAGCGGTACAGCAGACGGTCAGATTTATCTTGTATCTCCCGAAACTGCAGCAGTTTCTGCAATCAACGGCGTATTTACAGACCCGAGATGTCTTGGTGCGGCTGCTGAGATTGAAATGCCCGAAAAATTCCTCATCAATGACAATATGGTTATTGATCCCGCTCCTGTTGAAGAAATGGACAGCGTAGAAATCCTCCGTGGTCCTAACATCAAGAGCTATCCCGAAACTCATCCGCTCACAGATTCTATCGAGGCGTCATGTTCACTCAAGGTCGGCGACAACATTACAACCGACCATATTATGCCTGCAGGCGCAAAGATTCTTCCGCTCCGTTCAAATATTCCGAAAATTTCAGAGCATTGCTTTACAGTATGCGACAAGGAATTCCCAACCCGTGCAAAGACACTCGGCAAGAGCATTATTGTCGGCGGTGAAAACTACGGTCAGGGTTCATCCCGTGAGCATGCAGCTCTCGCTCCTCTTTTCCTCGGTGTTAAGGCTGTACTCGTAAAGAGCTTTGCAAGAATTCACAAGAGCAACCTTATCAATGCAGGTATTCTTCCGCTTACATTTGTAAACGCAGAAGATTATGATAAAATCAAGCTTGGCGATATGCTTGAACTCCCGAATGTTAGGAACGAAATTGCAAACGGCAAGCAGGTTACTGTTGTAAACAAGACAACAGGCGACACAATTGTTGCTGACTGTGAGCTTTCAGACAGAACAAGAAACATTATCATTGCAGGCGGTCTGCTTGACTACACAAAGGAGAACAGCTGATATGAAAAAAATTAAAATGGTCACTCCTCTCGTAGAGATGGACGGCGACGAGATGACAAGAGTCATCTGGAAACAGATTAAAGACATTCTCATCACACCTTATGTTGACCTCAAAACAGAATATTATGACCTCGGTCTTGAACACAGAAACGAGACAGACGATCAGGTTACAGTTGACAGCGCCAACGCAACAAAGAAATATGGTGTTGCCGTTAAGTGTGCCACAATCACACCTAATGCCGCAAGAATGACAGAGTACAACCTCAAGAGTATGTGGAAATCACCTAACGGTACGATTCGTGCTATCCTTGACGGTACGGTATTCAGAAGCCCGATTCTTGTTAAGGGCATTGTCCCCTACATTCCTACATGGAAAAAGCCAATCTGCATTGCCCGTCACGCATACGGTGATGTTTATAAGAACACAGAGATGAAGGTTGAGGCAGGAAGCAAGGCAGAGCTTTGTGTTACAAAGCCTGACGGTACCGAAGAAAGAAGCACAATCTTTGACTTCAAGACTGACGGTATTATTCAGGGTATGCACAACATTGACAAGAGTATCTCATCATTTGCCCGTTCATGCTTTAACTATGCACTTGATCAGAAGCTTGATGTTTGGTTTGCTACAAAGGATACAATCAGCAAGATTTATGACCACAGATTCAAGGACATCTTCAACGAAATCTTTGAGAATGAGTACAAAGAGAAGTTTGAGAACGCAGGTATTACATATTTCTACACACTTATTGATGACGCTGTTGCAAGAGTTATCAGAAGTGAAGGCGGCTATATGTGGGCTTGTAAGAACTATGACGGCGATGTTATGAGTGATATGATTGCAACCGCATTCGGTTCGCTCGCAATGATGACAAGCGTGCTTGTTTCTCCCGACGGCATCTATGAGTACGAGGCTGCTCACGGCACAGTTCAGCGCCACTACTACAAGTATCTCAAGGGCGAAGAAACTTCCACAAACTCTGTTGCAACATTGTTTGCATGGACAGGTGCTCTCCGCAAAAGAGGCGAGCTTGACGGTCTTGACGATCTTATGAAGTTTGCAGACAAGCTTGAGGCCGCAACAATCAAGACAATTGAGGACGGCGTTATGACAGGCGATCTCTACGCTATCTCGACACTTGAAAATAAAAAGAAAGTAAACACAGAAGAATTTCTCAAGGCTATTGACGAGCGCCTTGCAGCGTCTCTCTGATTTTAAAAGTTAAAGGAGCATAGTGAGTAATGTCTAAGAATGACAGTATTTCAATGTCGGTTATCAGGCGTTTGCCAAGATATTACCGCTTTTTATCAGAACTGAATGACCAGAACATTGACAAAATTTCTTCAACTAAGCTTGCACAAATTATGAATGTGACCGCCTCACAGGTAAGACAGGATCTTAACTGCTTCGGCGGATTCGGTCAGCAGGGTTACGGTTACAGCGTAAGTCAGCTGAAAGAGGAAATCAAGAACATTCTGGGACTTAACAACGATTACAAGGCAATTCTTATCGGTGCGGGTAATCTTGGTAAGGCCGTTGCAATGCATATGAATTTTGAAAAACTCGGTTTTGAGCTTATCGCTTGTTTTGACAGCAACGAACAAAAAGTCGGTTCAAAGCTCAACGGAATTACAGTTAAAAACGAAAGTGAACTCGACGATTTTTGTAATAAAAATCATATTGACACAGCGTTTTTGTGTATTCCCCGTGTTTGTGTTGAAAATGTTCTCGATAAGCTTTATTCACACGGAATCAAGAATTACTGGAATTTCAGCCACTATGATATAAATGCTCGTTATAATGATACTATGGTAGAGAATGTTCATCTCAGCGACAGCCTTATGACTCTCTGCTACAGAATGAACAACAACTGATAAACCAATAGCTCCCCGACAGTTTTATAAGCTGTCGGGGAGTTTTCCGTTACAGAGCAATAATAACCTTTTTTAGCGATTAAAAGGGCTGACCGTTTAAGGTCAGCCCTCTTTTGCAATTTATGTTTGTGATTTCAGATTAACCGAGTGTAACCTGCTCAGCGATTGGAGCGTTGGGGTTAGTGTCAGGGTTATCTGTATAGAATGTAAGGTATGTACCGCCCGTAACAGCAGAGTCATCAATTACAATCCACATTTCATTATCCACAAAGCCCTTGTAGTCAATTGTTTGGTTAGTAGCGTTATCTGATATAATTACATTATATGTACCTGCTCCCTTATATGTGAAGCTGTAATCAAACCAACCGTTTTCACCTTTAGTCATAGGATCACCCGGCCACTCTGTCATAAAGTTGCCTGAGTCTGCGCCCTTGAGGTTTGAACCCCATATCCAAAGGTATGGCGTCCATGTAAGTGAACCGTTGTGCTTAGCATGAAGCTTAATGTCAAGGCTTGATGCGATGTAGTAGTAGTTAACCTCTGCCTCACCGTAGGGAATTAAGCCCGACTGATTTTCCGGCATTCTGTCCGGATCAACAGCGTAGCCAACAACCTTGAATGCAGTTGACTCATATGTGCTGCCTGCTCTGCCTGCGAATACGATTGAATCAGTAAGCTTCTGCTGTTTTCCGTCAGCGTCTGTGTAGTAGTAGTTTGCTGTTACTTTACCGGAAGATACAGGAATTCCAACAACATACTTCATTATCATTGTTGAATCTTCAACGTTGAAAGTACCATCATAGTTTAGGTCAAGAACTGATTCATCAACTGTAGGAGTTTCAAGCTTTACAATATACTTCTGAAGAAGTGTAGCGTCAATTACATTAACTTCACCGTCACCGCTGAAGTCAGCGTTCTTGAGTGACTCAGGAATGTAGTCTGTGTAGTAGTATGTAACCTCCTGCATATCGGAAGTATATTTGCCTTCTGCATTTCCGCCAATACGACTTACGATGTATGTATCGGGAACAACTGCACTCGGAGCTGTTACATAACCTGAGCCTACAGAACCCTGAAGGATTACAGAATCTTCAAGCTTTTCGCCTGTTGCTTCGTAAACATAGTTAACCTTAACCTTACCGTTTGAAGATTTGATGCCTGCCGACTCATAGCCTGCCTTGTCAACAGCTACAATAGCTGAACGAGCAGGAACTGTGAATGTTGAGCCTGTCACCTCGCCGAGTGAGTCAAGACCTGCTGTTTCACCGTTAGCGATAACAACCCAATCTGTTACGGATGTATCCGAAAGGGTTACATCTGCAGCTGTGGTTGCATTGTTATAAATAACAGCCATCTTGTTCCATTCACCCTCAACATCGTTCTGAATTGTGAATGAAATCTGATTTGTTGAAGCAGAAACCTTTTTTGTGAATGTATATTTGTCAGCATATGAATTATCCATAGCTGTGAGAGGCGAGAATGCTGACTTAATCTGCATCATACCCTTGTAGTAAGAAACTACATCGGCATAGTCAACAACATTCTGCCATTTAATCATATTAAGGTCAGCTGCCGACTTGTAGCTGTTAGTGTCACCGTCTTTTGAACGAGCCATTTCTTCACCGGCAAGTGTGAATGAAATACCCTGTGATGTGTAGATAATTGCACTTGCAAGCCTGTTCATCTTAACAGCCTCGGAATTTCTCTCTCCGTAGTCTGCCAGACCTGTTGACGCAATAATCTGATCGTAAAGTGTTGCGTTATCGTGACACGCATCATAGGTTACGCACTGTGAAGGAGCCTGAGCCTTCCACTTGTATGTACCTGAGCTGTTGGCACGAACACCGTAGCTTACACCCTTTGCGGATGACTTTGAGCCCTGTATAAAACCAACATCGCTGATTTCCATTGCACTTCCCTTTATACCGTCACGGATGCCGTCATTGAAAATGGCTATTCTGTCGCTGAGTCTTGACGCATTAGCCTGTGTTGCAGGATAGAATTTTGTGCCTGAGCAAGTGTTAGTCGGGTGGTAGGAGTCACCGCCTGCCCAGCCTTCACCCCACATTGTGATTCGTGGGTCAATTTGGTCAAGCGCTTCTCTTGCCATATTCATTGTTTCAACATCCATAAGACCCATAAGGTCAAAACGGAAGCCGTCAACATGGTATTCGTTTACCCAATACTTGAGTGAATCAATAACATACTGTCTGTACATTGCACGCTCTGTTGCACCTTCGTTGCCGCAACCCGAACCGTTTGAGAATGTACCTGCTGTGTTCATTCTGTAGTAGTAGTTAGGAACTGTGTGCTGGAAGCATGAGTCAGTTGAATAAGTATGGTTGTAAACAACATCCATTACAACAGAAATGCCGGCGTCATGGAGAGCCTTGATCATTTCCTTACATTCTTTGATTCTTACTTTACCGTCATACGGATTTGAAGAATATGAACCCTCCGGAACATTGTAGTTCTGTGGATCATAACCCCAGTTAAACTGAGAATCATCGCCTGCCTCATTTACTGACTGGAAGTCATAGAACGGGTTAAGCTGTACTGTTGTTACACCGAGCTCTTTAAGGTAATCAATACAGGTTGAAACCTTGCCCTCGCCGTTAAGAGTTGTACCGTTTTCTGTGAAAGCAAGGTACTTGCCTCTGTTAGCGTCGCTTACGCCTGAAGCCTTGTCATAAGAAAAGTCCTTGATATGGAGTTCCCATACCGATGACTGTGTTGATTTGTCAAGAAGAACATGGTTGTCGTTTGACCAGCCCTCAGGATCTGTCTCGTCAAGGTCAACAATCATTGAGCGCTTGCCGTTTACGCCTGTTGCCGTTGAGTATACATCCTGTGTTTCATAAGTCTTTGTTGCATCTGAACCGATGTGTGTTGTGTCTGTTGTTGTGACTGAGTATGTGTAATAATAATCCTTCCAGTTGCCGACGAGTGTAATCGTCCAAACACCGTTCCACTCACCTTCAACGAGCATTTTTTCAAGTGTGTAGCTGGCAACTTTAGTTGCACCCTGCTCGTCATCCGAACCTGTTGTAAAGACATTGAGCTTAACACCGGTTGCTGTCGGTGACCAAACCTTGAATGTTGTAGCATCTTTTTTGTAAGTAACACCAAGATCATTGCCGGAATAAGCATACTGAGCGTCAATATCTTCAGCAGCCTTTGTGTAAGAATTGTCTCTTGCGTAGTCGCTTGAAACTGCCGAACTGTCATCGGCTGTTGCGGCAAAGCTTGACACAACTGCTGTTGAGGCAAGCATGCACGCTGCAAGAACTGCAGAAACAATTTTCTTCGTAGTTCTCATAGATAATATTCCTCCTTATTAATTTTTATAATCTATTCCGTCAGCATACGGAAATAACTACCTTTAATTAATCCTCTTCAATGTCAAGCTCTGCCATAATGCGTTTTTTACGCTTGTTTGAAGAATAAATAACCGATGCCGCACACAGAGCAATTATAAGACCGGTGCCGACATACACGAACGGAAGCATCTGCTTGAGCGGATCGGGGTTTGATGAGTAACTGAACACTACATTGATTTCGCCCGATTTAAATGTTCCGTTTGCCTTTTCGGGAACGCTTACAAGATCTTTTTCCTCATATGTATTTTGAGAGAGTGAATAAGCCTGTCCTTCAACACCTGTGATTGTCTTTGTATCAAGAATTTTTCCCGAATCGTCCATATAAATGGCATTGACTCTGCAAACAGTCTTATCCTCATCATCAGTTACACGGGTATATTTGTATGTAACGGTCTTGCTTGCTGAATCAAGCTTGCCTGCACCGTTTGTCGGGAGGTCGTCAAGGACAAGCTTGTAATTTTTAATTGACGGAAGGTCAGGAGTATAATACTGCTCGCCCTTTCTGTTTTTCACAAGAAAAGAATCTTCAATTTCCGTATTATTTGTTTCGTCAACAAACTTTACGGTAACCGTTGACATCTCACCGTCATATTCTTCAACATAAACCTTTGCATGACCTACCTGATCCGTGAACACACCTTTGATTTCACCGTCGGTTTTCTTAACATCATAATTAAGAGTTGACGCAAGATTTGTCACATCATAGCTTGTGCCGAGCTCGCCTGTGAGCGTCTGTGATTTGATGAATTTTTCGGTTTTGTTATCATAATAATCAATAACAACAGCGCCCTCATCATCCATAATTCCGGCAGAATCATAGCTCTTTGTGTCAACCATAATAACGGCTGAATGAGCCTCAACCTTTACGCTGTTTGTAACATTTTTTATGTTGCGAAGTCCTGCTGTCTTGTTATCTGCAAGAACAACCCAGTCGCCTTTTGCGGTTACATTCTGTGCAGAATCGGAGCCGTTGAAAATTACGCACATCTGATTCCATTTGCCGCTCTCGGTGTTATTTATTGTGTAGCCTGTAACACCCTTTGGAACATCGGAAAGATATGTAAGGCTGTTGGCTGTTTCAGCAGTAGAATCCGAGAATGCCGCAAAAGCGTCACGGATTTTATAAAGACCTCTGTAATATTCAATTACATCCGAATATAGATCGACATTTTCCCAGTCAAGCATATTTTCTTTTCTGCTTGACGCATAGCTGTTTTCATCACCGTCTTTACTGCGACAAAACTCCTCACCGCCGAGTGAGAACGGAATACCCTGTGAAGTAATAACAATTGCCGCAGAAAGCTTGTTCATTGCAACAAGATCTTCATATCTTTTGCGATATTTACCGTCGGCACCGTAAACAGAGCCGACAAGCTTATCGTAAAGACAAAGGTTATCGTGACATGATGCATATGTTACGCATTGTGACGGAACATTTGCCCAGCCTGTTGTTGTGTCACTCTGACCTGCTATACCTGTTTTCAGGTTGGCTCTGCGTAAACCTTCCTGAACAAAAGCACCGTCCGTACCGCCTGTACTGCCCTTGATTGCATCACGGATTGTATCATCAAACGCACCGATGCGGTCGCTCAACTGCTTGAGATTTTTCTGACTTGCCAATACTGTGCCTTCGTCACAATTGGTTGCCATATCCCACGCCTCACCGTACATAAGAATCTTACTGCCGCTGCCGTCTGCATAAAGATTGTCAAGTGCGGTACGAATTGAATTCATGGTTGTTACATCATGAAGTCCCATAAGGTCAAAGCGGAAACCGTCAATGTGATATTCGCTTGCCCAATATGTAACGGAATCAATCATATACTTTCTGAACATAAGATGTTCGCTTGCTGTATCGTTTGAACAGCCCGAACCGTTTGAGAAAGTTCCGTCATTGTTCATTCTGTAGTAATAATTCGGAACTGTTCTCTGAAACCAAGAATCAGAGGTGTAGGTGTGGTTATAGACAACATCCATAATAACACCAATTCCGGCATTATGAAGTGCCTGAATCATCTGCTTACATTCCTTGATTCTCACTTCACCCTTTTTAGGATTTGATGAATAAGAACCCTCGGGGCAGTTGTAGTTGACGGGATCGTAGCCCCAGTTGTACTGATCCATAATGTTCTTGCTCTCGTCAACAGAACCGAAATCATAGAACGGCATAATCTGCACATACTTTACGCCGAGCTTTTTCAGATAGTCAACGCAGGTTGATGACGCACCCTGAACACCGTTGACCGTTGTACCTTCTGCGGTAAAAGCAAGGTACTTGCCACGGTTAGCCTCACTCACACCGCTTGATTCGGATGATGAAAAGTCTGCTACAGAGATTTCCCAGACCGACGCATCAGTCTGATTCTTTACAAGCACATGCTTATCATTTTCCCAACCATCGGGATTGGTTGTGCTTAAATCGACAACCATTGAGCGTTGACCGTTCACACCGCACGCCTTTGCATAGACATCGGCTGTTTCCTTGGTAGTTTTTCCGTGTGTTACCGAGTAGGTATAATATTTGTTAAGCAGGTCACCGTTAATTGTAACAGACCACACGCCCGTTGTTTTGTCAAGCGACATGGCTCTTGACATTATAGAACCTGCATCTCCCTCATTATCACTGCCGTGTTCAAAAATATTCACACGAACAGACGCCGCATTAGGCGACCATACCTTGAAGGTAGTTGCCTTTTTTGAGTAAGAAGCCCCCAAATCATTACCTGAATATGCCGACTTATCCAGATTTGCAGCATATGCCTGATAATCTGTTACAGTTTTCCTTTCCGCTGCCGAAACATCAGCCGCACACATTCCTGTAATCATCATAGCTGTCATTACTCCTGCCAATAATCTTTTTAGAAACAATCAAAAATGCCTCCTGACTTATTCGGATATGAGCAAAACAAAGGTTACAATCAGCACTGTTTTACAATAGTCCATACGAATTCCAATGTTAGCATTTCATTAGTTAATTTTATCATATAAGGCAATATATTTTAATTCCGATTAAGAATATAGCAATTGATAAAGGCTTTATTGTTGTAGAATTTTCTTTGACAAATATGTGCAATATGCTGATTTTCTAAAAGTTTATTTTTAAATTTATATTAAGCAAAGAAAAATCTGTCAAAAAAATACAATTCGACAGTTAAATTTACATAATAATAAAATTTTGTTCTTAAAAGACAAACACCCCAACCTCGGTCGGGGTGAAATCTGTTATATTCCGTAGGTTGAAGTGTTGACAATTGCACTCTCAATCCGAAGAAGTC
>ENA-UPWU01000266-UPWU01000266.1-human-gut-metagenome-genome-assembly--contig:-NODE-266-length-23102-cov-15.127253_pt1 | contig 23102 bp, 35 predicted proteins | sample MGYA00250058_ERZ773392 | MGnify/ENA primary metagenome ERZ773392 (study PRJEB29103, sample SAMN06112084) | human gut metagenome | biome: human gut; feature: ankylosing spondylitis patient; material... | reverse complement strand
CCTATTTGTGATGCCACTTGTTGTTGAGAACGATTATTATAAAAAATTTCCTTTATAACATATCTTTCTCTTTCACTTATAACACTAAGCAAATATTCTATATATATATTTGTATCAAAATCCTCTTCATAAGGGGGTATTAAAACATCTGCAAAAGTACCTTTTTCTTCGCTATTATCATCAATTCCACAAGGTTTATCAAGCGAAGCAACTCCAAAAGAAATATCTTTAATCTCTTTTACTTCGTCAATACTTAAATCTAATTCCTTAGCTATTTCTTCTACCGTCATATCAGAAAGCATAGATTCTATTCTATATTTGTTTCGAGTTATTTTTCTTCCATAAACAATTCCCCTTTTTTTACCTCTAAATTCTCTTCGTATACCCCCTAATATATAAGGAACAGCATAAGATGAAAACTCATAACCTTTGCTTTTATCATAAGTATCAACACATTTGATTAGGTTCATAAGCCCTATTTGTTTTACATCGTCATAAGTATAATCATATGTATTAAATAGCCCCAATCTTCTATTTATTACATAGTCTACTAATTTCATATTTTTAATTATAAAATCATCTTTTTCTTTTTTATTTTTAAAATTCACATATATCACTCCCCACAAATTATAACTTATTTTTCTAGTCTTATTTTTTCTAAATCTTTATTAAACTTAAATCCAATAGTCTTGCTTGTAGTAGCTAAATAATAAAGACTGCTAAAGTTAATTTTAACATTTTCTCTTTTTATTTTTAAGTAGTTATTTAACTCCTCTATAACTAACTCTATACTAACATAATTATTTTTATCGGCTAATCCTAGAAGTTTCTGATATAATATTATTTTAAACATAGCTCTTCTTAATTCTTCATTAAACTTTTCTTCTTCTTTAAATTCTTTAGTTGGATTTTTATCTGACATATAATAATAACCTTCTTTACCTACAACTTTAAGTACTTGAGGTATAGTCATACCATTAAACCAACCATACTTCAAAGTATTACTATATATGTCTTCGTATCCTATATCTCCTTTTCTAAGTTCTTCAAAATCATTTCCTTTGACCATAAGTATCCACTCTTGTGGGACTTTACAATCAAACTCTATAAGAAAATCATCAGTTAAAAATATATTGTCCCTTTTAAATGTACATTTCATATTATCACTCCTTTCTATGTTTATATTATATCACATTATCATACTGTTGTCAAGTGTTTTTTCATTTTTTTTAAAATTTTTCCAATATGTCTGCTTATATATACTTGATTACAACCATACATTTCTCCTATTTCTTTTTGAGTTTTATTCTCATAGAAATATAAAGTTATTAAATCTCTTTCATTCTTAGGTAATATGTTTAATAATTGTTTTACAACCATTTTGTTATGTAATTCTTCTATAGAATCTTCTGAATCTGCTATCATATCTCCAACAGTTGCATCTTCTTCATCATCACCAATAGGTTGACTTAAAGATGTTAACCCACCTATTAAAGAATATATCCTGTTTAAATCTTGTGGTCTTATATCTAATACTTCACATATTTCTTCATTAGTTATATAGTTATTTTTTCTTTTTAATTTATTAATTTCTCTTAATAAATCCGCATCAATTTCACTTAATTTATTCATTCTGTTCCTAACAATAACTTTTTTAGAAACTTTATCTAAAGAAACTATACCATAAGTATAAAAACTCAGACCTCTTTCAGCATCAAACCTCTTGATACATCTTAATAAAGCTAAATTAAGTTCTTGTTCCATATCTTCTAAATCAAAAGCTTGTATTCCCATTTTTCTTACTCTTCTCATTTCATGTTCTACAATTACTTTATATTCATTAAATAATTCGTTTAAAGCTTCATTATCACCATGTTGTGCTTTTAAAAATAATTCCTTCATTTTATTTCTCCCTTCTTTATTATACTTATATTATATCATATTTTAATAATGTTGTCAAGTATTATTTTGAATTTTATCCATGTATTCATTACACAACTTATCTGCTTGTATATTCCCACAATTATCTGAATGTCCTTTTACTTTAACAAATTTTATATCTTTGAATTGAGATTTTAATTCAATTAATTCAATCCATAGTTCTTTATTTGCTACTGGATTTTTAGAAGCATTTTTCCAATCTCTTTTAATCCACCCTTCATACCACTCCGTTATCCCTTTTTTAACATAGTTACTATCCAAGTATACTATTATAGGTATGTTCTTATTCTTAATAGCCTTTAAACCTTCTATACAACCTGTTAATTCCATTTCATTATTAGTTGTATTCTTCTTACCTCCACATATGCTCTTTGAGTGATTCTTATAAACCATATAACAACCCCAAGCACCTATGTTTGAGTTTTTACCATTACCTCTACATCCACCGTCAGTCCAAAGTTCGATAACTTGTTTAAACATTTAATTTCCTCCTCTCCTAATAAAAAAAGGAAGAATAATTATTCTTCCTTGTCTAGTTCAATTTATCTCTCTTATCAAAATAAGCCTTCTGCATATCAAGAGAAAACTGAATTTCTTCTTCCGTCATATCTTTTACTTTATTATTAATAAAAATTCGTTGGTATAAATGCCCTCTAATGTTTATCTCTCTGTCTAACATTACTTCTGCTCTGTCTCCATATCTTCTGATAACAGTACCGCATATTCCTTCTTCTTCATTATAGTACACATTACAGAATAATCTAATTTCTAAAGGACTTACATAAATTCTTTCTTTTGTCATCTTCTCACTCCAAATGATAGCTTATATAGGAGTCTAAAGCTATCTAATTATAGTTATATTGACTCCTATATATATTATACCAAACTTTAAAAATATTGTCAATAATTATTCAAAAAAATTTATTATTTCATTATATATTTTTTCAACCATATTATCTATATTTACACTAGAGGTTTTTCTTTTCTTTATAACATCTTTTATGTTACATGACGTTATTCCTAATATAGAAGCATTTCCAACTTCTATAGTAAAGAAATTTGTTGCAGAAGCAGGTTCTATTCCTCTATTAGGTCTTAATTTTATATTACCTAAATTTTTCTTACTTCCTATACCTGAATCTATAGCTACTACTTTTTTATCTTCATTTTCAAATATAACTTTTAAGCATTCTTCTATATAGTTTTTTCCATCAATAGGTTTTTCTACTGTCCCATAAACAGTAAATCCTGCTTCTTTTAATTTGCTCCCTAATCTTGGGGCAAAGCTATCTAAAGGATATTTAGGACAACCTATACATAAGAATACTAAATCTTCTTTATTACATAACACCTTTTTTATATCTCCTATTATCTTCATATTATCACCTCTTAAATATATTGATATATTAACATATGGAAACCTTTTCCTGTTCGTATAAAATTTTGACACCAAGTTTCCATGTTAATATTTAATTCATTTTCTCCCAACTGTGCCATTTTTATTATGGCATCAGAAGGGATTTCTTCATAGAATATTCTCTCAAAGCCTTCCTTAGCTTTTTCATATTCTTTATTAAGTATTTGTTCCTTGACTTCGTTAAAAAGTCTCTCTGTTTCTTCTACAGCTTTTTGTCTTGCTTTTATATTCTCTGTATATTTTAATAATTTTTCTAAACCCTCACCTTCAATAAACTTTAACTTTTTAGTAACCCTCATATTCCCCTCCTGTTAATTAATTATATTTATTCTTATATAATAATAGTGTATCCATAGAAAATGCACTAATATTATGTTTTCGCTTAAAATCTCTAATAGTAGAGTTATTCCATATTGTATTATTAGCTATTGTTTCTTCATACATCTTATATATGACTCCTCCTATATATAACTTTTGCGGTTTTAATAATACGCCATATTCTGCTAATGAATCGTTTAAGTTAGCAATTCTAGTTCTTAACCCATTAAATGTCATTCTATTTAAACCCATACCATTATTTCTTTGAGGTTTGCTTCTTACGATATAAGGACTATTTACATTTAATTTATAAGCTTCATTTGAAGTTCCGTCTATATCTCCTAATTTATAGTAAGAAATTTCTTCGATAGCAGACTGACAATATTCTCTTAATACTTCATCCATTTCTATTGTTTTATTTCCAACAATTATTTCATTCTTAAAGAAATCAACATCAGCCACTTTGATATTTGTTATATCATCAAACCTTTTATCTTTTAGCCCATACCAAATTCCATAAACTAGGAATTTATCTTGTGAATTAATAAACTGTTCGCATATAGCAATTATTTCATCTTTAGTATAAATACCTTCGTTATCTTTTATTATTTTATTAGGTGGTACATTTGAAAACTTTGTAGGTATATTAAGTACTTCATTAAACATTTTAGTAAAGTCATTTACTCTTATAGTTATACTTTGATAAGAGTCTATTCTACCACAATGAATTATCAAAAAGTCGTTTATCTCTTCTAATGTTGCCCCAGTTATATTTTCCCCCTCATTTATTACAAGTTTACCTTGTTCTGATAAGTAACTTATTAATCTTCTGTAATTAGCCCTAACACCTATTTTTGATGCTTCGTTCCAATTTTCTGTTGCCTTCTCTATTGTCTCATAATTTTTTAAGTTTAACATATTTTACTTGAGGTGGAATACTAACCACCTCACCTCCTTTCTTTATTATATTTATATTATATCATAAACTCATATTGTTGTCAAGTGTTTTCTTAATTTTTTTTATGCTATTTTACTTAATTATTTTTGCAAAACTCTTTCATTTATTGACATAACTAATTCAGATATTTTTTTCTCATCTATCTTTTTAGGTAACACACTATTTTCTTTGGCATACTTAAATTTTTCTTCTAAATTATTTGCTATTTCAAATATTTCTTCATAAGTATACTTTCCATTTCTTATATCTAACAATAATTCTTTTTCATCTTCTCTATATGTCCTAACACCTTTGCCACTTAATATATCTGTTCCCATTAAATATAAACGAACTAAATGCATTGAATGTTTCAATAGATGTAATTCGTCTTTCTTTTTGTTGCGATGGTTTAATTTTCCATACTGCTTAACAACCTCTCCCATTTCATTTAACATACATTTTAAATCTCTTAACGGATAATGATTTAAATTTATGTCTATCATTATCTCTTTGTCATAGTCTTCTTTCAAAGAACTATCTATATATAATTTTAAATCCTTATCCATATGTTGGTAAGATATTTCAAATGTATTCATTCTTTTTTGAATAGATTCTAATAAATGTTGCTCTTTTTCAGATTGAGTATAACTATCTCTAGCCATAGCGTTTTTCAACCTTCTTAATTGATTTTGTGAATACCCTAAAAACGCACTATAAACTGCATCACTACTTAAAAATGTCTCTACATTATCTTTTAACATTTTTCCCTCTTCTGTCATTATAAAAATGTCTTCTTCTCTTGTCCCTAATATTTCTATTACATTAGGATTAGAACTACATAATAAATTTATCATTTGCTTCAACGGATATATTACTGTATCTGAATCTGAAGGAGTATATGGCTTATTTTTACATTTCATACTTAATATTTCGTCCTTAGAGTTTAAATATACACCTCTTAAATCAATATCAGAACCTTCTACATTCGTTCCATAGGCATATGAGCCACCATAAGTTAGTAGACATATAGGATTTTCTTTTGTAAACCTATCGGTTCTTATAAAGTCATACTCTTTGTTCTTTAATAATAAATTATTCATAATTAACACCCCTCTCCTAAAGAATATATTTTTTATCAAAAGTATTTCCGTATCTTTTTAATATCTCCATCTCTAAATCTTTAGATATAAAGTTATTATTTCTTATACTCATTTTTCTAGCCCCTCTATTAACACATTCATTCTTTTTTTGCATATAACTTTTCTTAGCTATATAGCGTTCTAAGATATAAGGATTAGAACTTTTCTTTTTATTACAGTCTTCACAAATTAATCTTAAATTATTAAAGTTCCAACATTGTTCCCATAATTCTTCTACAAGTCTTAAATCATCAACTCCGTATTTCTCTTTGGCTAATTTCTTAAAGAAAGCTTTAGGTATTTTATGGTCTACTGTTATTTCATTTCTTCTTATTTTTCTGCCACATTTAGGGCAAATATAGTATTTACCCTTAAACCTATTTTTTACAGTTCTAGTAGTTACCAACTCTTTTTTAACTGTATTAGCATAATTTTTGTCATCAAAGACACAATCTTTTCTTTTAACGATTGTATCTTCTCCTTCTAATATCACATAACTGTCTTCTGTTTCACCTATTATAGTAGCTTTTCTTACTTCATATCTTTTGTTACTCTTATTAAAAAATACATAATACTTTTTCATTTTTAGTTTCCCCCTTAAATTTATCTTAATATTTTTCCATTATTAATTGTTTTAATTTATAAGCATTCACTAAATTAATGCTATCTTCATTCATTTGATTTATTAAAGAATCACATTCATTAATTAATAAATCTTTATTTATATTGTTTATTATCATTTCTGTCATAATACCTAATTCGTAAGTAACTTGACATTCTTCTAGTCCATAAGTTGAATTATCATAATAATTATTTAGGATATCTCCCATTATATCATTATATTCTTCTATAAATTCACCTCTGCTTTGTTTCACTATTTCGATAGCCTGTTCCCTGTCTGTATAACAGGTAGCACGATTAGAACCAAAATGCATACCTGTTAAAAACAATGTTAGACAAAGTAATGTGCAACCTATAAGCTTTAAGCCTTTCTTCTCTTCTTTTATAAGTTGTTTTAAAAAGTTATCTTTACTTTTTTTATTTGTATTTTTATTCATATTACCCTCTCCTTTTCTTTATTATACTTATATTATACCATATTATTAAAGTGTTGTCAAGTGTTTTATATAACTTTTTCTTATTATTTCGTATTTTTTTAAAGTTGGAAACATTACTACAATTTCTCCAAATCTATCTATTATATCGTCTTCGTTTATAAAAGCCACTATCTCCCCAACTGTATCTTTGGGGACTTCTAGTACTTTTTCACATACTTCTCTAAGAACAACCTTATCTCCTTTATTCATTCCGTTTTTGCTATCTGTTGTCTTTATAAGGTTAAAATGTTTAGACCAAACTTCAAATTTTTTGCGTTTATAAGATATTAATGGTGCTACTATTATATCTCCATCATCTATATCTATATTAAATATATTTTTGTCTTCTTTAGTCATAGTGACAACACAAAGATTGTCACTATTAGTTATTCTATAGACGCTACGACCACGCCCTATTATTATATCACCTATATTAAACATATATTATACCTCCTTCTTACTCTCCTAACATTATTAAATAACGATTAACTAAATGTTGTATAAATTTAACATTAGAATCCATTGACGGACAATTTGATTCATATATAAGGTCAGATTTTCCGTTAAGAAATATTCTTCTAACCTCTTCATAGATATTGCTAGGAACATTTACTCCATATTTATTAAAAGCTTTATCAAATTTATCTCCATCAAATCCGTCTTTTCTTTCAAGAGCATACACTAAACTTATTAAAGAGTTTGTTACTCTATTTTTATCTGTTATTGGTTCATTTATACTATAAAGGTTTCTAGCACAATTTACAAAGAAATCTCTCATATCAGATGGATTTACTTTAGAATTCATATGACTAAATATGTGAAAAGCATTTAATGAATCGGCTATATTATAGCTTTTTAATTCTAAAGCTAATTTAACTCCATACATTCTATCTTCGTTTGACATATTTATCACAAGGTCAAGTACTGATGAAGCATTTGGTATAGTAAATCCTTCATATCTCAAGTAACAATATTCATGCATAGTATCTTTGTCATTACTTGAAGCCATGAAAGCAGCTTCTCTATTATTAATATTTTTATTATAAACTGCTTTATCTATAGAATCAGAGAATATAAATCCTTTTTCATCTAAGGCTATTCTATTCAAACTAAAAGCTTGATTCTTTAAGTATGTACTTAGGACTCCTTTTCTTAGTCTTAATTTCCCTAATTCTGTTTCTAAATAATAACCTCTATTGTCCCTTTTAACTTCTTCCATATCCTTAATAGGAGCAAAGTCTTCTACTAAAAGTTTAAAGTGGTTCAAACTTATATCTTTATAGAAAAGAAATCTTCTTACTCCCTTATCTACTGCATAAGCCTTTGTATAAGGATTTATTTTTTTTATTCCATTTGATACCACACTCATAATTTTTTGTTCTTTATTCATATTACCCTCTCCTTTTCTTTATTATACTTATATTATAACACATTTTAATAATGTTGTCAAGTGTTTATGAAATATTTTTAATTTTTTTATTAAAATATTCTCTACCTTTAGGAGTTATTAAAGTCTGTGTCCCTGCATGATTGTTTATAATAAATTCTTTTATTTTAAATAATCCTTTTGACATACTTGTAGAATAAGGTTTTAAATTACCTCCACTATCTCTAAAAATATATTTATTGCTTATAAGAAAATCAATAAAATCTTTTTGTTTTATATCCAACTCTTTAGCCGTATCTCTAAAATTTAACAATAAATCTTTATCAACTAAATCATCGAAATATTTTGCTTTGGGAGACATTTCTCCGATAGTTTTTTGATGTTCTTCATTTTCTAATTGTAACCTTTCATTTTCTTCTACCTGTAACAATAAATGTTGTAAAGCTTCCTTGTATGTAGTAGGCATCTTAGGTTCTTGTTCTTTAATATACTTTTCCATTTCTTCAAACTTATTCATATATCTTATTGTGAATATATCTCCTTTTGCTCCAGTTGTTTTGTGAGCCAAAAATTCGCAACCTTTTTTAGTTACTTGATATTCTTTTAAAGTTCTTCCAGTGCTATCTTTATAGTTACTTAATTGCCATAAATCACTCAACTCAAAATTGAGTTCAGTAGCCTCTTCTAAAATTGCTATATGTTTTTCAATATCTCTAAGCAAGTTGTTATGTTTCTTTTCCATCATTTCTGCAACTTCTCGACTGCTTATAGTTTGTACATCATTAACAGACTCTTCACTTTTAAACATTTTTAAATCATTCATATTATCTTCTCCTTTTCTTTATTATATTTATATTATATCACATTTTAATAATGTTGTCAATAGCTATTTAGAAATTATTTTATTTTTTTTTCTTAAAATATTCTCTACTGTTTATCTCCTTTTGCTCCAGTTGTTTTATATGCTAGAAATTCACAGTCTTTTGTTTCTTTATATGTTAGGAGTTCATAACCTTTTTTAGTTACTTGATGTTCTTCTCCTTCTTTCTCCCAAGCATTTGACTTAGCTAATTCTTTTACATTAGAATATTTCCATCTATTTGTAAATTCATTTTTATCAAAATATAATGTAGTACAACCACACTTACAAGTAATCATCACTCCCCTTCCAATTTCTTTGATTTTTGTTACTCTACCACAACAAGGACATTCCATAGATACCATACTATCACCTCACCTTATACTTATATTATATCATATTATAATAGTATTGTCAAGTAATATTTTTCATTCTTTTAAAATTCTATAATAAAAAATATTATTACCCATTATTAATAATTCATCTATATTCTTAATCCCTTATAGATATAGTTTAGATAGGTCATAAATTTTTTACTTTTATAGGGTAACAATGTAGCGTTTCCAACGGTTTGAGGCACTTTCCAATACTCATAAATTTTTTATTTTTATAAAATAGAATGGCTAAATTTCAACATTCTTATATATTTTAGGTAGAAAATTAGCACCCGTAAGAGTGCTAATAAAATAATTGATAAGTATTACATAGTCCTTTATTACCTTTGATTTTGTCAACGATTATAAGTTTTGCATCAATTAAATTAGATAATATTTTAGGAATATTATTTGTGCTTATTCCTGTTAAGTGAGATATATCTTCAAGAGTTACAGTTTGATTATTTGTTATCAAATATCTTAAAGCAATAGCTACCTTTAAATCATTATCTTTAATTATTTTCTGTATTTTAAATACAAATAAGTTTGTGTTTAAATGGACAATCTCTTTATTATATTTCTCAAAATCAAAATTATAAGTATAAAGTTCTGTAGGTTTTTTAGAACCGTCTATTTGTTGTTTAGTACTATATATTATATTTTTTTCTTTTAAACTTTTTAAAACCTTAGATACAGTCGGTTTACTGATATTTAAAAATTCTGATATATCTTCTTTGGTGAAAAATTTTGTGCTACAAACCTTTAATAATGCCATTACAGTTAATTCTGTCCCAGTTAATACCTCCAACATAAGTTTTTTTCCTTTCCCTTTTACTGTCTGATAGTTTATTATATGCTTTTTAGTAAGTCCTACAACCTTATCGTCTAATGATACATCGGATAATGTAAATATATCTTTAGATGTTATATCTTTATATTTACATTTTAAACTGCATAATTTCTGTCCTATATCTATACAACAAGGTTTTATAAAAGAGGGATTATCATATATACTTTTGACAACTTTTTTAACTTCATTTTTAGATAGTTTCTCCTCACAGTTGTCATTAAACTCATAAGCATATTGTAGAGCCTTGTGTTCGCTCAGGTTGGCATATTTACAAGTAGTTGATATAAACATTAAGGAATTATTTCTGAACCCTTTAGAAGCTCCATGACGGACTATTTGATTGAAACAGAATAAATCCTCTACGTTATCAATTTCTATATCTGCATCACTCTTTTTAAACTCTACAATTCTATGATTCCTTAAAGTATTTAAATCATACCCTCTAATTGGATTACTGTTTGTCACAATAGAAGAATACTTATTTACTTTAAGGTTCATAGTAAAAGGTACTCTTATTATTTGAGTGCTACTACAAGCCTTTATATCGGCTTTAAATAGGCTTGTAATATGTCTGTTGACTTCTACTATATCCTTAATAGGATAAGAGCCTTCTAGCTTAAAATATAAGTGCCAACCTCTACCACTATTGACAACCATGTGTGTAAATAATCCTATCCTTTTACACATATAATATATATCTGATATAGGTAAATCTTCTTCATCTATATCTACTACTATAACATTCCTATTTAGTAGTAATTCAGTCTTATAACATTCTGTAACAGTTGTTGCTAACCCTATATAGCAATTATTACGTTTATACTTTTTGATTAAAGCTAATCCTTCTTCATAAGTACTAAAGAATAATTGCCTACTGAAATTGGTATTAGGATTATTAATCCAAAGATAGCCTTTTTCAACTGCATTATTCTCTAGTGTAGGAAGAATCAACTTTAAGTATGCTAATATTTTCTTTTCCATTACATCTTCTCCTAGTTCGATATTCTAATTATATTATACCAAAAATTACTAATGTTGTCAAGTGGTTTACTCTTTTTCATTTAAATAAATCTTGTCAAATAAATCTAACATAAACGATAAATCACTTAAAATCCCTTTAGTTATTCGTTTATCTTTTTTGTATGTTCTCAAAACTTTAAAATGTTCAAGTAATGAATCCCTCAACTCTTTGTGAGTATATGGAACTTTTATAATATATTCATATTCTCTTATATCGTTTTTAGGATTAATTTCTACAATTTTAACAGTAGGATATTCTTCCCCTATATACTCTTTGTATATTTTTTCAAACATTGAAAAATCTTCGTTCTTCTCTAATCTGTAATTCCTATTATCGTTGGGACTTTTGTATAAATATTCTCCATCTTCTGTTTTATTTAAAAAAGTCCAGTTAGGATAAAATGCTATCATATTATCAACTCCTTTTCTTGTTATACTATTATTATATCATATTATTATAATGTTGTCAAGCTCTAAAATAAAAAAATCATGCATTAAGCATGATTAAGTAGATTAGGAATAACTAAGTCTGTGAAGGTTGTATTTTCATTTATATCTGTTTCTAATAAGGCTAGGATAAATTCTATATACTTATATATCCTATTGGCATCTAATGTTCCTTTGAACCCTCTAAACTCTATTGTATCTTTATTGGTTAGGTTTATCATTCTTCTTCTTCCAAATGATTCTGAACCAAAAATTATTTCATTGGCTATTCGTGTATCAATTTTTTTATCTTTATGAGTATAAAATTCTGCATATAAAGTTTCTCTTCCACAGAAATCTATAACATCTTTTTTATTGTTCTCTAAGAACATTATTATTTGTGGAAGCTTCTTTACGACTTCATCAGTTTTAGTAACATGAATGTGTAATCCACATCTATCTGATGTATACATTACTTTTTCTAATTCTGATGTTATTTGTTCTATGATTCTATTATTCTTCATAAACTCATAACTTAAAGGATTGGTTATTGTTTCAAAACCGTTTTCTAAAGAGCCGTCCCTTTCAAAACAACATAACGTTCTTGTACTTTCAGAAAACATTTCCTCTATGCTTGGTTTTTCATCTTGGAAGAAAATTCCCTCACCTTTAAATGAAGGTGAATCTAAGAAGTATTCAGATTCTATTTCTAATCCAAAGAATATTCCATTTGAAGGATTGCCATAGAATTTTTTAGGAAAATCATGTTGATTATGATACCCTCCGATGCATGTGTTTTCAACATCTTTTTCTTTTATACAATCTCTGCATATTCCATTATAAATATCTTCTTCGTAAGTTAATTCCCCACATTCATCACATATAATAAATTGATAGGATATACAATCACAAATAAGCCCTCTACTGTTTTTTATTTTTGCTATATGGGTAGGTTTCCCTTCTTCGTACAATTCGTATCTTTTATGATATATGCACCAATATACTTTATTATCTTTTATAAGTTGTTCTAAACAATCTATACACACAGGAGAAGATAAATCCTCTCCTGCTACATAAACCTCTGTAAATACTTCTTTACCACATTTACATTTTACCATACTAAACCCCTCCTAAAATACTAAGTTTTCTTTGAATAAATCAAATCCACTAACTTTTTCTAAATCTTTAAATGTAGGTCTTTCTGTTATACTAAATAAATGTTCTATGTTTTCAATTAAAGCTAGGATAAATTCAATATAACCATAAACTCTTTTAGCATCCATTGTTCCTGCAAAACATCTAAATTCTATTGTGTGTTCATTAGTGAAGTTTATACACATATGTCTTCTTCCTTGAGGTCTTAAACATATTCTCTCGGCTTCATAGGCAGTTAATAAGTTTTCTTCTGTATAGAAGTCGCACCATTCTGTAAATGAGTCATAAGTTCTTCTTGAAAAATCAACTATATCATTTTTATTACTTTCTAGGAAGGATAAGATTAACGGCATAGCTTTTACAACTTCATCAGTTTTAGTAACATGAATATGTAACCCACATCTATCTGATGTGTACATTTCATTATTTCTAAGAGTTCCTAATATATCTTCTACTACGTAGTTATTTCTCATAAATTCATAACTCATAGGGTAAGTTATTGTTTCAAACCCATCATCTAAAGAACCATCTTCTTCAAAATAAACTTTATCTGAACCTACTTTATTTTGTACTGATAATGCTATAAGATTTCTGTCTAAGTCACAATTGTAATCTCTTTCAGATTCTATTTCTAATCCAAAGAATATCCCATTTGAAGGAGTTCCATGGAAATATAATTCTTGACCATGATGATAGTGATAATATTTGATTATTTTTCTTTCTTCGTAACAATGACTACAAAGTACATCATCACCCATAACATATTCGTCTCCTCTTCTCATAGGTCTACCACATTCGTCACAAGTTATATAGTTTTCATCTAATGCTTCTTGACACATTACTCTATAATTATCATAAACATCTGTTATTTCAACTCTATTTTCTATTGGCTCGTAATCTCTATGTTCTTCGCAATAGAAATATCTTTCATCTAAGCAATCTATACAGAACCATTCTCCATTTAATTTAACCATTTCATATCTATTTTCTTCTCTTCCACAAACTGAACATATCATTGTATTTTCCATAATATCCTCTCCTTTTCTTTATTATACTTATATTATATCACATTATCAAAGTGTTGTCAAGTGTTTTTTTTTAGATTTTATTCTTTTAAAAACTTAACATATCTATATCAACAGGCAAAAGCATTTTCCCTATATTAAAATCACGTTCAAAGAACCAATATACTCCATTCTTTGTTTCTGTTATCCTTTTATCATTTTTATATTTTTTTATTTCTGTTATTTTTTCTTTGAATTTATCAAAATATGCTCGTAAATCATTTATTGTCATATTTTCAATTACATATGTATCATAAATTATTTGCTTCATTTTTATTAATTCTAAATCTTCTCCTAGATATTCTTTAAATAATTTCTCTAAAACATTCATTCCTTCACCTCGCATTACACAATTATAATCCCACTCTTTTATAAGGATATCATTCCCTCGTACATGGATATCAGATAAAATGATTACCATTCAATCACCACCTTTTATATATATTATAACATATTACTAAAGTGTTGTCAAGTATTTTTCTAAAAAAAATTATTTTTTTTCACATTCGCATTTAAGATTATTCTTTAAAACATTATTAAATCTTGTTATTTTTCTTTGTTCTCCACAAATATGCTCCAATATACAAGGCTTCATATATCCGTTAAAAGACACTATCTTCCATTCATTATGGTATTTATCGGATAGTTTTTTATGAGCCTTTTCAAGCCTTATATCGTGTTTATATTGTTCTTCTTTAAGTGTTATTTTTTCTTTTAATTTAATAACTCTATCTTTTTCATCTTTGCATATGTGATTAACGAAAGGCAAAGTAGATATATATTTAATATTTCTCTTAAATGTATACTCTTTACATTTAGGACATTTAAACCAAGCATAATAATCTTGATTATATTTTACTTCGCTAGGTTTTAAATCATTTAATCTATTATCCCACCAAGTAGCCATTGAAGGATAAACTCCCTCAAAACTATTTGAATACTCTATCATTATTATCACCTCACAATCATTATATCATATAATTACATTGTTGTCAAGCTAAATTACATCAAATAAAGGATTAGAATTTGATAATTCTTTAAGTTTATCCTTATCACTATTGAAGTAATGATTAAGAGTAGTTGTACTGCTAGAGTGTCCCAGTTCTTTTCTAACAACGTCTAAGTTCTCACTTGAACCATTTATCATTACTGATGAGTGACAGGCTCTTAGGGCGTGAGTATTGATTTTATCAAGCCCTGCATTAGTGGATACCTTGTTAATAATTCTAAGAATATCTCTTGAAGATATTTTTCTACCTGTTTTAGATAAAAATAATATATCTCCATCTTTTGAAGTGGGTCTATAATTATCTATATAGTAATTTAAGTCTTCTAGTATCTTATTATTAAGATAAACTATTCTAGTCTTAGAAAACTTAACTCCACCTTCTTCTGTCCATCTAGTTAATATTGTTTCTCCTGTTTCTAGGTTAATATCTTGTATTCTTAGATATTCTAACTCTGAACATCTTAATCCATTAGACAATAATATAGCTACCATTAAATGATTTCTAAAAGATAATTTACTATCATTTTTATGACTATTTGTGTACTTTAAAAGAGTGATGGCTTCACCCTGTTCTACTACTCTTTTATCTTTAACATTTCCGTTACTTCTAGGTATTGTCCTAGCAGTATTAGTAGTGCAATACAATTCTCCTATCATATAAGTATACAATCTGCTTAATACGGCTATTCTCTTGTTTATAGTAGCCGATTTAAGTCCTTGTTTTTCTAGTTTGGATAACCATTTTATAGAGTATTCACTACTCCTTATTTTGGCTATGTTCTCAAATGTAGCCTTTTCTGTATCTCCTTCAAACATATAGTCTATCATTTCTTTTAGTATTGTTTTATAAGAAGATACAGTTAACTTCTGATTAGCACCTTGAATTTCTGCAAGATACTCTAAAAATAAATTTAAATCTTTATTCATTTTACCACCTTCTATACCACTTTAATATAAATTATCATTTTGTCTTCGTCTATACAGTCATAAACCCAATTAAAAAGACTTAATCTTTTATCTTTTTTATAATTCCTTAATTCTTTAATTCCCTCTCTTGTTTCTTTAACATAATTGCAAATCTCTTTTACGTTTATATTCCTTAAATAATATCTATTAAGAAAATCCTTTTCAGCTTCTATGACTTTTAGTTCTCCTATATATTCTTCATATAAGTCTAGCATTTCTTTTTCTTTCCAAGAATAGCAGGGACTTGTTATTTCATTATACCAAACAAATGGGCAGTTTCTTTCGATAGTCAATCTATTTATAGCTATAAACATATTATCACTCCTTTTCTTATTATACTATTATTATATCATATTATCATAATGTTGTCAAGAAATATTTTCTATTTTTTATAATAAAAAACCTAGCAATAATGCTAGGCTTTATTAATTATCCTCTTAGTATTACATCAAATAATTCTGTTAAAGGCTTATCATCTAAGTTTAGCTTTGTAACCTCTTTAAATAAAGGTATAAATTGTTCTAAAATAGCTTCCTTACTCTCTTTGTCTTCGATAGAGTATTCTATATTAGATAATCCATCTACTAATACAACTGTATTCTTGTCTTCAACCTCTGCATATTCATCATAACAGTTGTCTATAGCCTCTCTAAAGCTATTCTCAAACTCTTTAGATTGAAGTTCTTGTGTTGCTAATGCCCTTTTAGTTTCTTCTGTCTCATGAACTGCTACAGCTCCAAAAAGACAGATTAAACATATTGTTATTCCCATTACTGTAAAATATTTATTAATCATATTACCATCTCCTTTAGTCTTCTAATATAAAATTTATTTCTGATATTGCCCACTCATAGCTAAACCACGCTAATTTATTTGCATCTAATTCTAATAATCTTGATTCTTCTTGCATGGATTCATTTAATATATTAAATATTTCATCCATATGTTTTATAAAGAATTTCTTTGTGTCAGTGTAGGATATAAGGCTTGTCACGATACCACTAGAACATCCATACATTGAAACATCTTGAATATATAATTTAGTCTCTTCTTCTCCTTCATCTTTTATTTTATCAAGAAGTTCTTCAACAACCTCTTTTAGCAAAGTGCTATTAGTTTCTTTTAATATTTTATTTAATCTTTCTTTTAACATATATCAAAACCCCTTTCTTAAAATAATATCTTAATATCCCTAATAATCTATATAATTAGGATTTATTACTTTTTGTAACTCTTCTAGCATATTTGTTAAAGTTGTTCTATTTATTCTCTTAGCACTTTCTAAATAGGTTAATATTTTATTAGCGCATTCAGTTCCATTTAGACAAGCTTCTTCTAAATTTCTTATTCCGTCCCAAGCTATATCTCTTTCATATTCAACTGTTTCTACACATTTTTCTGCTTTTCTTATAGGTTCTTCAACTGCTTTTCTTACATCATTACCTAGACTATCTTCTACATAATCTAAAATATCCTCTTCACCTCTAAGTACCACCAATTCATTATTAACAAATATATTCATATTACCGACCTCCCTTTATTTCTTATTATACTTATATTATATCATAAAATAATAGTGTTGTCAAGTACTTTTTAGAAAATAACTAGGAAAATCTCCTAGTTATCTAACTCCTATACCGTTACAGAACGGACAGTCTTCGTCTTGGTATATTCCAGTACCTTTACAAGCCTCACAACGTCTCTTAACCCCTAATCCTGCTTCATTTAGGTAATAAGCAACTCTCTTACCTGTTTCTGCATTACAGTTGTAATAACTGTATTCATTAGTCCATTTTTCTAATTCTGCTTCACTAGATATAGTTAACCATGTAGGTGACATCCAAACCCCTTCAGGGTTCATTTTAGAAGGTAACAAACCTACTCTTACACTACCTTCTTTCTTTATTAATCTTTTTATATCTGTTTTAGTTATTTTCTTCATATTACCAACTCCCTTATTTTTTATTATATATATATTATATCATATTTTAACAATGTTGTCAAGTACTTTTTAGTATTCTTCGTTATAAATATCATACCAAGTGTTATACGGATAATATCTTTCGAATATATGATACTTCCAATTATACTTATAGTCTTTGCCTTTAGCATTGTCTTCTGTTATAACCATTAACTCCTGTTCTTCGTCAGAAGTAGTTATACCCATAATTCTTATAGCTTCACTATATCCTTTCCAGTATCTATCGTCTTTTATCTTAATTAACTCTATCTTCGTTACCTTGCTACATAAACAACCGTATTCAAACCCTAATGGTTTAGTCTTATATCTTGTTAATCTCTTGCTTAAAGCTTCGTATTCTTTTCTTATATCTAACATATTATCACCCTCCTATAAACTTATAGTATAATTTCTGTTCTTATAGCTTTTAGAGTATAGATTATAACAATTCTTTTGAGGCGTTCCTAACCCATCATATTTAAAGAATTTGTTAGGAATTATTTGTCTCACTATACTAAGTAATGCTTTGTCTTTGCCAAAGATAAAAACAACTCTTCTATCAGTAGTATCTTTTGCAACAAAAATCATACTATCTGATATTATTCCATCTCTTATTTCTTCTATTTCAACTTCTCTATAGTTACCTTCTATTGAAGCAACTATATCATTTAGTTGTTTTAGTATTTTTTTATTATCCATTTAATCAACCCCTTTATTTTTATTAAGGGAAGTTGCCTTCCCTTATCTCTTATTATACTTATATTATATCATATTATAAGACTATTGTCAACTATTTTTGAAAAAATTTAATATTTTTTGTGAAGTTTTATTTATAATATCTAAAGAATCTTTTAATTCTTTAAGTTCTTTTCCTCTGCTCCAACTTGCAACATAACCAAAACTATAATTGTCTGTATTAAGTCCTAAGCCTCTACAAACTATATAAGCTACACTTTCTGCTTGAACTTCTTTAGTTCTTCTATCAATTCCATCATCAAGGTTACAATGTAATATACTATGTGCTAATTCATGGATAATTGTTTTTAACTTGTGAATATCATCTAAAGATTCTTTTATATGAATATCCCTCATAAGAACATCATAATATCCATTAGCAGAACCTTCATTTAAGCTTTTATCTATTGTTATAGCAACTTCTGTATTGTTTAAAGCATAATTGATAAGGGATTTAATTTCATCACTATTCCCTTTTAATTCTGTTACTAAAGAAGGTTTATCTCCTTCAACTTGAGTGATATCAAATACATTTCCTAACTTAAAGTATAAATGATTTTTTACTACTTCTTCTCCGTCTTCTTCTACTATTGTATTATACTTAACTGGACAAAGTATCTTTAAGGCTTTAGCACCCTTTTTAATCTTAAACCCTAGTCTATTCCAAGTTGTAAAACTAGCTACTTGACTTGCATTAGGATTTTGTAGCATTATTAAAACTATGTTTCCATAACTGTAATTATGGAATTTACTACAGAAGTCTAGGTATTCTTGATATTTACCACTTGCAAATACATCTTTAACTCCGTTTTCTAAGTCTTGCATAAATTTATTAACCTCTTGTTTCTTTTGTCCTGTTTTTTTATATTTCATATTATCAACTCCCTTATTCTTTATTATATTTATATTATATCATATTATAAGGTTGTTGTCAAGCGATTTTAAGAAAAAAAAAATAAAAAAAATATAGTGGATTTTACTCCACTATTTTATACCACCACCAAATTCACCATTTATACTTTCTATAAACTCTATAAATTTATCATTCAAAGTATCTATATCTATATCAACTTCAATAGTTCCATTTATTGTATATATATTTTTATTATTCCATTCTACTACTTCACAATGTTGACTATTATAAAACTTTTTATCTGCATAATAAATTGCATTATTATTTGAGCCAAATTCAAAACAGATATCGCCTCTATACTCCTTCCATCCATTAGCAAAAGCAATTATAGGACTTACTGACATTTCTTTTTTATTTTGTAAAATCCAACATAACAACTCTTCTGTTTCTTTTTCTGACTTACAATGAATAGCTATGTTTTCGTTTACAAATTTATCCCATGATATATTATTCTTTTGTTGTTTTTTATCAACGATTTCCCATTCAACAATATCATATCTATTACTTTCATACATTTTTGTATCAGAACATGATATTTCACCAAATTTATGATAATTATAGCAAGTAAGTTCTTCGTAGCAACAATAATAATTCTTTTCTGTTAATCTTGAACCACTAGCCCATTTTATTCCTTTTTCATCTAAGCATTCTAATAAGTCATCAGATTTTTCTTCTGTGTCACAATGTATTACTATATCTTTCTCAAGATATTCTTTTAAATCTATTGTATTTCTATTCCATATTTTCATATTAAACCACTCCTTTTATTTTTATTATAATAGTGTTGTCTATTTGTAACAAATAGTGGATTTGCTCCACTATTCGCTTAATTCTTTTATTTTCTCCTCTATTATCTGCTCTATAGGAGTATTATTGTCTTTGTTTATAACTGTTAATTCTATACCTGCATCTACTACAGGTTTATCAATTATATAAGGTATAACATATGCTTCATCATCTAAACATAAAACATATTTTATGTCCTCTGCTCCAAACTCTAACCCCGTATAAAATATATCATACATGGTTATAATTTCTTCTCTTATCACTTCATCTTTCAGTAGTTTTATATATTTATTCATTCTTATTCACCCCTCTTGCCGTTTTTAAAGCAATACTTTCTTCATTGTCTATATCTATACCTTCTGACCTTAGAACGTCTTTAACGAGGTTCGTACCGTTTCTAAACTTATAATCCTCAAATAAGACTTCTTCATCAACTCCTGTTATTATTCCCAAATCATTTATCATATCGTATATTAGGTCATGTAGAAATGTAATATGTTCTTGCATAGATAATTCATTTGGGAATATTATTTCCTCTTTGCACCTTATCATACCCCTACCTCATTTCTCTATATTCTCTTAAAGAATTTCTTAAACAATGGATATTTTTCCAAGCTATATCAAATTCACGACTTCTTTTAAATATCCATTCGTTCCCTTCTTTTTCACTCTTAAAGCCTAGCCAAGTTAAAGCACTAGCTAGATTTTCTGATTTAACTACTTTTATTTTCATGCTATCTACCTCCTTTAATAAGGTTGATTTTCTTTCTTAGGTTTATTCTTTTTCTTAATTCTATCATACTATTACCTCCTTCTATTTTATCACACTTTAAGGTTGTTGTCAACCCTAAAGTGTTATTATTCTTCCAGTTGCTACTTCTTTAGCAACTAAGTTAGCAGTTCTATGACAAGTAGGACGATATCTTAAAAGTAAACTCTTGTTTAGTCTATTTCTCTTAGCTACCACCTTACCACATTCACTACAAATAATATGGTATTTATATGATGTAGGAGTATTTACAGTTCTAGTCTTATTGCTACTTGTTGTAATAGTTGGGTTAGCTTTTTTATATTCTTCCATATAATTACTATTTGTAGTTCTGCTATCATTTACTCCGTACATTCTACAAAATCTTTTCCATGTTTCATTATGTCCTACCATAGCATTACTATAAATGTTAGCTAATATATGGATTACTTCGTGGTGAATAGTATCTATAACTTCCTCTTTTTCTCCATATTCAAGGTATTTTTTGTTGAATGTAAGTTCAACAGGTTTTCCTGTACTTCTTAAAGAACTTACTCTTCCTAAACAAGTTGTCATTCTATTAGAAATAGTTATTGGAGTGTTTTGAACATACTCTAAGATTAAGTCTCTATGTTCTTTATTCATACCTTCTACAAAACTCACCATTTCTTTTCTTATCATTTCTACCATATTATCATTCCCCCTTATTCTTTATTATACTTATATTATATCATATTATCAAACTGTTGTCAAGTGTTTTTTATTTTTTTTGAGAATTTTTAAGATAACCTTCAAGCCTTTTGTTAAAATTCTAATTTATCATTTAACCATAATTTGTAGTTTTTTACTGTAGCTAGTTTATAAGCCTCTTCCATCATTCCATCTACATCATCGCCTTCTTCATCTTCATGTCTTATAAATACCTCTTGAATTAAGAAGTCTATAAATTCTTCATAGTCTGTTTGGTTTGGTAAATTTTTCTTTGTTATTCTCATTTTTAAACCCCCTTATTTCTTATTATATTTATATTATATCATATATTAATAATATTGTCAAGCATTATTTTTAAAGATACTAAAATTTTTATCATTCATTTTATAAAGATACTAAAATGATTATCATTTAATAAAGTTACTAAAATAGCCATCATCTCAAACATTATTTAACTATACTTAATATGTTATCATTCTAAGTTTGTTATCATTCCCAAATTTGTTATTATTCTATAATTTGATGTATTGTTGATATATATTAATATAATATTATTTAAATACTTCAATATACCTAAAATACCTCCATATTTAGATTTTAAGCATATTGTAATACTTAAATGAGTAATTATATTAATATCAAAGGCTATGCTTTTACATAGCCCTTGATACCTGTAATTTACCGTCTATGTTCTTTCTTATAGTTACATTTATAATCTACCATATTTTATCTACCTTTTCACCAGTCATAGTAAGTCTTCTTTCATCATAGTTAACTCTGTATAGCCAATTATCTTTATCTATAACATATTTATCTTGATAAGTGTAAAGATACATACCACTTACTAATTCGACAAATTCATCAGTTAATGGAGTTTTATCTGTTAAAGCTTCTATGAAGTCTAACTTATTCATACGTTTATTTTCTACGAAGAAAGCTTGGAAGTAGTCTTCAAAGTTATCAAAGTAAAGTGCAGGGTCATCAACTATATCGTCATAAGAAGGTGATAAATCTTTTTTTACTTTTTCAGTAGACTTATAATTAAATTTTACATATTTTTTTGTGTTTGTGTCCCAATAATATCCGTAAGCATCATCCCATTCATCGTCATAGCTATAAGGATTAGAACAACTTTTACTATAATAATATTTATCCCAACTTCTAGGTGCATAAGAATCGTTAGAGAATATCCAACCTTCTTCTTTTTCTATGAAGTCTCCATATAATTCTATTTCTCCATTAGATTTAAGGATACAGAATTTACCGTTGCCCTTCATTTCTTTAGCTAGG
>ENA-UPWU01000258-UPWU01000258.1-human-gut-metagenome-genome-assembly--contig:-NODE-258-length-23432-cov-14.539199_pt1 | contig 23432 bp, 16 predicted proteins | sample MGYA00250058_ERZ773392 | MGnify/ENA primary metagenome ERZ773392 (study PRJEB29103, sample SAMN06112084) | human gut metagenome | biome: human gut; feature: ankylosing spondylitis patient; material... | reverse complement strand
AGCATTACTTCCCGTTTATTGCCGTCCGCTGGGTTATTTCATCATAGCTCTGGCGTTGTTCCTTCCTTTCATATTCCTATTGTGGGGAAAAGTGACAGATGCCAACTTGCTGTTTTACAAGGAATGCTCCAAACTCCTGATGATGATGGGGGCACTGATGATAATCTTTGCCTTGACGAAGAACGAGAATAAGGAGATAGAGCAGGTGCGCAACAAGTCCACGCGCAATGCCATCTTTCTGACCGTTCTTTTTATCTTCGGCGGTATGCTCTACCGGGTGGCGCAGGGTGACCTCCTTTCGGTCGATTCTTCTTCTTTTCTCATATTTCTTATATTGAATGTGCTTTGCTTGGAATTTGGTATAAAGAAAGCGACAGTTGATAGATTATTTAAGCGGAATGGTCGATAAATAAAGCAAATCGTCATGTGGGGCATTAAACCTTTTGCCCGGAAGTCTGTCAAATGAAACAGTGAATAAAAGGCATTGTTCATTTAGAATAGACAAAGAATAGACACATGAAGAAAATTATCACGGGGATGGCGTTGCTGTTGGTAACAACGCTGTCTGCATTTTCACAGACCAAAAACATTACGGTATCGGGCCGTGTCGTGGAGGACACCAAGGAGCCTGCGATACAAGCTACCGTGCAGTTGCTTTTGTTGCCAGACAGTGTTCAGGCATCGGGTACGGCCACTACGGCACAAGGTTATTTCACTCTTCCCAAAGTCAGTGCGGGTAAATACGTGCTGAAGGTTTCCTACATCGGATTCAAGAGCCAGTACATCCCTTTACACCTTTATGCTACGACAACTGCCAAGAACGTGGGTACACTGACATTGGAAACGGATGCGGTGATGCTGGCCGAGGCTGTGGTTACGGCAGAAGCGCCGCAAGTGCAGGTGGTGGAAGATACACTGGTATATACTTCATCTGCCTATCGTACCCCCGAGGGAGCCATGCTCGAGGAGTTGGTGAAGAAGCTGCCCGGTGCGGAGATTGACGACGAGGGTAATGTGAAAATCAACGGTAAGGACTTGTCGAAGATTATGGTCGACGGCAAGGAGTTCTTCGGTGGAGACGTAAAGACCGGTTTGAAGAACCTGCCGGTAGATATGATAGAGAAGCTGAAAACCTACGATAAGAAGTCCGATTTGGCACGTATCACCGGTATTGACGACGGTGAGGAGGAAACGGTGCTCGACCTGACCGTAAAGAAAGGCATGAACCAGGGTTGGTTCGGTAATGCCGACGTGGCCGGAGGGACGGAAGACCGCTATATGGGCCGCTTTATGCTGAACCGCTTCGTGGACAAAACCCAGGTGTCGGTAGTGGGTTCTGCCAATAACGTGAACGACCAGGGCTTTTCGGGTGGTGGCGGTCCTCCGCGCTGGCGCAGGAACAACGGACTTACTGCAACGAAAATGCTGGGTGTGAACTTCGCTACCCAAACCGATAAGCTGGAACTGGGCGGTAGTGCACGCTACAACTATCAGGATGGGGATATTGCAAGTATCGGTTCTACCGAGGACTTTCTGCCGGACGGCAACTCTTACTCCAACTCGAACAGCAGGCAACGTAACAAAGCCAAGAATTTCAATGCCGATTTCCGTATGGAGTGGAAGCCGGACTCGATGACGAATATCATTTTCCGTCCCAACTTCTCGTACGGCAAAACGGACAATCTCTCCAATTCTGAGAGCGGTACGTTCAATTCCGACCCTTACAGTCTGGTGAGTGACCCCAATAACTGGCTGAATCTGGAGAAGATTTTTAATCCGGACGATGACCCGTTGAGGAGTATCCGTATAAATGCTATCAACAGCGGTTCGCTGAGCGACAACAAGAGTGTGTCTACGGATGCAACCTTGCAGTTGAACAGAAAGCTGAATGACAAAGGACGCAATGTCACGTTCCGTGGAAGATTCGGTTATACCAATAATGACAACAACCAGTATACGGAGTCGGAAACACATTACTTCCAGTTACTGAATGCTTTGGGAGGAGACTCCATCTTGGTTCGTAACCAGTACATCACTACTCCTACCAAGAACTACAATTACAGTGCACAGCTGACTTACAGCGAACCGATAGCCCGCGCCACTTTCTTGCAATTCAGCTATCAGTTCCAGTACAAGTATAGCGAGAGCGACAAGACGACGTATGATTTGCAGGGCTTTCCGGATTGGGGATTGTCAACCCAGCTTCCCACGGGATATGAAGAGCATGCGGTGGATAGTCTGGGTAAGTATGCGGAATACCGCTACTACAACCACGATGCATCCGTGTCTTTGCGCTTTATCCGCGAGAAGTATCAGTTGAGCGCAGGTATGTCGTTCCAGCCGCAGCATTCTGTATTGTCCTATAAGCGCGGCGACTATATGATTGATACCACCCGCAATGTGTTCAACTTCGCTCCGAACCTGGACTTGCGCATCCGTTTCTCCAAGGTGAGCCAGCTGCGTATGACATACCGCGGGCGTAGCAGCCAACCGAGTATGGAGAATCTGTTGCCGATTGTGGACAACTCCAATCCGCAGAATGTACGTATCGGTAATCCGGGCTTGAAGCCTTCCTTCACGCACAACATGCGATTCTTCTATAATACGTATAATGCCGAAAAGCAGCGCGGTATTATGTCGCACGTCAACTTCTCGGCAACGCAGAATAGCATCAGCAATAGCCGTGTGTACAATTCGGAGACTGGTGGATGGACTACAACTCCGAAGAATATCAACGGTAATTGGAATGCGTTCGGCATGTTTGGCTTCAATACGGCACTGCCCAATAAGAAGTATACCATCAACTCCTTCTCCAATGCCAACTATCAGAACAATGTGGCTTATCTGACGTCCGGTAAGGGAGCAGATGCCGTGGAACGGAAGAATACAACCACCAACCTGACGCTGGGCGAACGTCTGAATGCCGCCTATCGTAATGACTGGTTTGAATTCGGCTTGAACGGAAGCATCTCCTATTCAATAGAGAAGGATAAACTGACGCCTGACAATAATCAGGAGCCCTATACCTTCTCCTACGGTGCCAATACGCAGATTTCCATGCCGTGGAACATGACGCTCTCTACCAACATTGCCAACCAGAGCCGTCGAGGATATACGGACAGCAGTATGAACCGTAACGAGCTTATCTGGAATGCACAGTTGTCGCAGACTTTCCTGAAAGGGAATGCCACCGTCAGCTTCGAGATGTACGACATTCTGAAGAAGCAGAGTAACATCAGCCGTTCGCTGACTGCAAGCGGCCGCTCGGTGTACGAATATAACGGCGTGAACAGCTATTGCATGCTTCACTTCATCTATCGTCTGAATATTTTCGGCAGCAAGGCCGCCCGCGATAAGATGCAGGGCAGACGCGGCTTCGGCGGTCCGGGCTTCGGTCCGGGGCATGGTCCTGGCGGTTTCGGAGGACGCAGGCCGTTCTAAAGCGGAGGGGATCACCCCCCTAATCAGCTTGTCATTCTGATACACTCTCAATTCTGTGGCAGGTTTCTTTTTGATTATTTTTCAGACGCGGATGACGCAGATAAGAATATTAAAAATCTGCGTCATCTGCGTCATCCGCGTCAAAGCGATAGCAAGTATAAGTTTTCAGACAAGTTGGGGAAGAGGGACTTTTATGTTAATCTCTGTAATCTTCGGTGAAAGTTTCTGTGTTTTTCCTACATTTGTTTCACACTTAATTGTCTGTGAACATGCTTGATTGGAACTTCATTGCCAGCCAGATTGCTACGATAGCCTTCGACATTGTTTATTTCGGTGCCATCATCGGAACGATTGTCGTCATTATTCTCGACAACCGCAATCCGGTGAAAACCATGGCATGGATACTGATACTGATGTTCCTTCCCATCGTGGGGCTGGTGTTTTACTTCTTCTTCGGGCGTAGTCAGCGCCGTGTGCGCATGATAGGGAAGAAGAGTTACAGCCGCTTGTTGAAGAAACCTATGGCGGAATATCTGGCGCAGGACTCATGTGCGCTTCCCATCAATTACAGTCGTCTCATATCCTTGTTCCGTAATACCAACCAGGCTTTCCCCTTCGATGGAAACCGGGTGGAAGCCTATACCCTGGGGCTCTCCATGCTGCAATCCCTGCTGCGCGAACTGGGGAAAGCAACGAAGCATATCCACATGGAATTCTATATCTTTGAGGACGATGCCATTGGGCGCTTGGTGCGTGATGTCCTGATGGAAAAGGCGCGTGCCGGGGTAGAGGTACGTGTGATTTATGATGATGTGGGTTGCTGGCATGTTCCCAACCGTTTTTTTGAAGAGATGCGCGAGGCCGGTATCGAGGTACGCAGCTTTCTGAAGGTACGTTTTCCGCTTTTCACCAGTAAGGTGAACTATCGTAATCATCGGAAAATAGTTGTCATTGACGGGCGCATCGGCTTTGTGGGGGGTATGAATCTTGCCGAACGCTATATGCGCGGATTCTCATGGGGCATCTGGCGGGACACACATCTGCTGCTGGAGGGCAAGGCTGTTCACGGATTGCAGACCGCCTTCCTACTCGATTGGTACTTTGTGGACCGTACACTGATTACGTCTACCCGCTATTTCCCGAAAATAGAAAACTGCGGTACTTCCTTGGCGCAGATTGTAACGAGTGAGCCCGTAGGCCCATGGAAAGACATTATGCAGGGACTTGTCATATCCATTTCCAGCGCAAAGAAATATTTCTATATCCAGACTCCCTACTTCCTGCCCACCGAAGCCGTACTTGTTGCTATGCAGACAGCCGCCTTGTCAGGTGTCGATGTGCGTCTGATGTTGCCCATGCGTGCTGATAACCGCTTGACGCATCTGGGTTCCTGCTCTTATCTGGCAGATGTGCTCTATTCGGGAGTCAAGGTCTATTTCTATAAGAAAGGCTTCTTGCACTCCAAACTGATGGTTTCGGATGATGAGTTGTCCACGGTAGGCTCTACGAATGTGGATTTCCGCAGTTTTGAACATAACTTTGAGGTGAATGCCTTCATCTATGACACAGAAACAGCGCTTCAGATGCGCGAAATCTTCCTTCAAGACCAGCGCGACTGCGTACAAGTATTCCTGAAGAACTGGGTGAAGCGCCCCTGGTATCGTAAGGCTGCAGAGAGTGTGGTGCGGCTGATGGCGCCGCTGTTATAATGAAGAATGATGAATGAAGAATTTCTTGAAGTGTATTCATATCGTACCATTCTTCATTCATCATTTAAATATCGTGAAGTTCACGCTCCCGTATACCCTTCTCTCCACAAAGTGCGGATGTTCCTCGAAACTGTTTTTCTTCCCGTGTTCCAAGACGAAGAGTCCGTCTTCTTTCAGCAAGTTGTTCTCGAAGATGAGATCGGGCAAGGTTTCCAGCCCGGCAAGCTCGTAGGGAGGGTCGGCAAAGATAAAGTCGAACTGCTCGCGTCCGCTTTTGAGGTATTTGAATACGTCACCGCGTATGGGTAGGCACTTGTCCGTCTTTAATTCCTGCATAATTTTGCAGATGAAGGCATAGTGGTCGCGGTCTTTTTCCACGCTGATTACTTGGTCGCAGCCTCTGGACACAAGCTCGATGCTGATGCTGCCCGTACCGGCAAATAGGTCGAGGGCACGGATGCCGTCCTCAAAGTCCATGTAGTTGGAGAGCACATTGAACAGATTCTCTTTGGCAAAGTCTGTGGTGGGGCGTGCCTTGAAGGAGTGGGGCACGTCGAAACGTCTTCTTTTGTATATTCCGCTGATTACTCGCATAGGGTTATGGCTTGCAGGTCAAGATTAGTGGCGGGATTCATGATGAATACCTGCCGGATGAATTTTCGCAGTTCGGGCAGTAGCAGTTCTTTGTCGTTTAGGTCACCGGTCAGGTGCAGCTCATCGCGTTCCTGCTCGAAGCCGAGTTGTTTCCATATATATAATAGGTAGTAGACACGGTCGGGTGTGCTTCTGCATTCAAAGGAATTGGCAAGAAGGAGGCGTCCGCGCTCGTAGCCGTATACGTCTACGGCATCTTTTCGCAAGTGTGCATACATCTTCCGGTTGTTGCCCAAGCGGCTCTTTGAGGAGAAGAACTCAATGAAGGGGCTGGCTTGGGAATAGAACTTGACATCGGGATACTGTTCGCGAAGGAAGGAGCAGGCACTCTTATCCATGCCGAACAATACGACAGTGTTGTTCTTATGCAGTATGTTGTATTGTACGGTTTCGTTTTCCCGTTTAGGATGGTTGTGATAGAAAATGATTTCCGTTTGTTCGTCCTCGAAGAACTCCAGGGGAATGAACGTGAAGCGTTTGTCTGCCATGAGCACATTGACACGGCGGAAGGGGCGTTCCAGCCATGCCAGTTCGCGGAAGGTCTGTTTCAGATTGGCAGTGAGGGAGAGGGACTCGTCCACTGCACGGTCGTAGTAAGAGAACTCACCGTCGCCCAGAGGGTTGAACACAGAAAAAGAAAATCCATCCGTACTGAGACGGATGGATAATGTATACTGTTCCGATTTATTAAAATCAGTCGTTTCTATCATACGTTTGTCGGGGTGAGATTATTCCCAGTTACCGGCGTTGTTGTTAGCTGTTTCCAAGCTACCAATCATCAGACCGCAGTACTTGCCAAGTTTGGTTTGTACGTCCTTGATGTTGGCAATTTCTTGTGCATCCAGACCGTTCAAATAAACTTCGTACGGAGTCTTCACTTCGAGCAGACAGAAAGGAGCACCGGATTTAGCTGTATCGTTCTTGATGGCCATTTCGAACTGTGCACCGTTTCCGAAGGGAACATATCTCATAGAATCGGGGTTGAAGCCTTTCGGGAAGATAGTATCCAATACGGCTACCCACATAGTGTCACGCTTGAAGTTTTCCAATCCCCATTTCTTGACGTCAGCATAGTTACCTGTCTTCTTTGCCTTATTGATGATGTTGATGGCTTTCTTTTCAGTCAGACCGTCTTCCAGCTGCTTATCGTTCAGTTCTCCTTGCTTGAAGATGAACGGAAGTTTCTGGTTTTTAACAAAGTCAATCAGAGAGTCGAAGCTTGCAGTATATTGCTGGTCATGTAAAGTACGATATTCCAATTGTGCTTTACGGATGTCAATCAGACGTGCAATGACGGCTGCGTCTCTGTGCTTCTTTGCTTTTTCAAAGTTGATAGGACCCATAATGCTGGTGTAACAAATATAAATTAGCACCAAAGCACATAAGCCTAAAATGACATTAAATACTGTTTTCATGATAAATATGTTTTTTAGTTGTTATATTCGCACCGCAAAAATAAAAGAAATTAATTTAAAAACGATAGTTCCCTTTACTTTTTTCTGTTACAAAAATGATAAATAACTATTTAGAAAGGCAAATTAAGGAAAATTTTCCTTACCAACCAACTCCTGAGCAAGAAATTGCTGTAAAATCTTTATCGGAGTTCCTTCTGTCACCCCGTAGCGAGGTGGTTTTTATGCTTCGTGGTTATGCGGGGACGGGTAAAACATCGTTGGTCGGTGCCTTGGTGCGGACGTTGGATAAGTTGCAACAAAAGTCGGTATTGCTGGCACCGACCGGACGGGCGGCAAAAGTTTTCTCGGCGTATGCGGGGCATCCGGCGTTTACAATTCATAAAAAAATTTATAGACAGCAATCTTTCTCCAATGAGCTGAGCAATTTTTCTGTGAACGATAATTTGACAACTCACACTTTATATATAGTGGATGAGGCCTCGATGATTTCCAATGAGGGACTGTCCGGTTCCATGTTCGGCACGGGCAGATTGCTGGACGACCTGGTGCAGTTTGTCTATTCCGGCCAGGGATGCCGCCTGCTGCTGATGGGCGATACGGCACAGCTGCCGCCGGTGGGGGAGGAGCAGAGCCCTGCCCTCTTTGCCGATGCCTTGAAAGGCTACGGGCTGGAAGTGGTGGAGGTGGACTTGACGCAGGTGGTGCGTCAGGAGCAACAGTCGGGCATTTTGTGGAATGCCACCCGCCTGAGGCAGTTGATAGCGGAAGACGATTGCTACAGCCTGCCGAAGATAAAGGTTTCGGGGTTTGCCGACATTAAAGTTCTGCCCGGAAATGAGCTGATAGAAACGCTGAACTCTTGCTACGACCATGACGGGTTGGATGAAACTATCGTGGTGTGCCGCTCCAACAAGAGGGCGAACATCTACAACAAAGGCATCCGTGCGCAGATTCTCTGGCGTGAGGATGAATTAAACACCGGTGATTTGTTGATGGTGGCGAAAAATAACTACTTCTGGACGGAAAAGGAGAAGGAGATGGATTTCATTGCCAACGGTGAGACTGCCGTGGTGCGCCGCGTGCGCCGTACGCGAGAGCTGTATGGCTTCCGCTTTGCAGACGTGACGCTGGTCTTTCCCGACTATAACGACTTTGAACTGGAAGTGAACATGCTGCTCGATACGCTGCATACCGACTCGCCTGCGCTGCCCAAGGCAGAAAACGACCGGCTTTTCTACTCCGTCCTCGAAGATTATGCCGACATCACCGTGAAGCGCGAGCGGATGAAGAAGATGAAGGCAGACCCGTACTACAACGCCTTGCAAGTGAAGTATGCCTATGCCGTGACTTGCCACAAGGCGCAGGGCGGGCAATGGAAGAATGTCTTTCTGGACCAGGGGTATATGACGGATGAATACCTGACACCCGATTATTTCCGTTGGCTCTACACCGCCTTTACCCGTGCCACGGGAACGCTCTACTTGGTGAACTATCCGGAAGAACAAATAGTTTGAAAAAGAGAGGGGCACCGATGCAGTATTCCGGCATTTTTTGTATTTTTGTAGATAGAACAACTATAACTGAACAAGTATGAAGAAGCTATACTCTCTCTTTGCCTTGATAGCACTGCTGTTTACCGCTTCCGGTTGCGAGGACGATTACCGAAGCATGGTACTTTTCGAAGGTGTGGAGCCTATCTACCAGATTGGGACATGTGACAATCTGGTGTCCAATCTTTCTTATTATCTTTCTGAAACAAACGAAGATACAGTGCTGGGCATTGACGGCGGCGACGGTTCCTATAATGTGATTAACGAGCACGAGTCGGTGGCTTCCGTGACTTTTACCGATGATGTCAACGGGTATCAGCGTATCAAGATTCATCCGCTGGCAGAGGGGGAGACGATTGTGAAGGTGATGGATGGTTCCGGTGAGGAAACACAACTGCGCATCACGGTGAAAGGTCGTAGGCAATATACGTTGACGAAAATGGGCTTCGAGTATGGTATCAGTAGTGGTGCACCGACGGAACTGCTGGGTGATGTTTCTAAGGCACTTGCCGAGCGTCCTTGGGTGAAGGATGGCGGGTATTATGTGCTGGTGCCCGAAGATTTCTCCAATAGTATGTGGAAAGGTGTATTGGAAATCTATCCGACGGGAAAAGAGGAGGAGCCGCTAATGGGGATATACGAGACAGTTCCAGTGGAAGATGAGAACGGAGATACATATGCATTGTGGCAGTTTACTTATAATGGAGAGAAGAGGCTCTTTACGCGGACGGTCTCGGGAAATGATAAATGTGTACTTGCGGAAAATGTAACTCCTTTCTGTCCTTCCGGTTTGCTGCCCGAAGGTGCACTGGTGGTTTATCGCGAAATGTTTATACTTCGGATGGAATAAGGTTTTAGTGGAAATCTTGTCAAGAGCAGATTTACGAAAGATTAACAGACGGGAGGCTTAGGCTTCCCGTTTTTGTTTCTGTTGCGCATCATCTGTCTGTTCTGTATGCATCATTCGTTTGCTTCGAATGCATTGTCTGTTTGTTCTGGACTAATCATCCGTTCCCTCCACTTCACTGTCCCAAACCTTAGGGTTTTTCACGGAAACCCCAGGGCTTTGGAGGGTAAATGCCAGCCATTTCACTTGCTAAGGTGTGGCATTTAGGATGGTAAGGTGTGGAGTTTGGGGAGCCGGCATGTGGCATTTCAAATGGAATACCGTGGAGGATAAAAAGAAAAGGAGAAGCAATGCTCCTCCTTTCCCGGTAGTTTAATTTTGAAATATCTAAAAAATGACATTACAAATATACAACATCACAGAGGCGATGTCAAGTGTTTCGCCAATTATTTTCAATTATAATCCTGCCAATTCCAAAACTTTGTCAATGGCAGCGTTCAGTCCGTCAGCATTCTTACCGCCGGCAGTTGCAAAGTGGGGCTGGCCACCGCCACCGCCTTGGATAAGTTTGGCAGCTTCTTTCACCAGGTTACCGGCTTTCAGTCCGCCTGCCACGAGGTTGTCGCTCAGCATGACGGTCAGCATCGGCTTGCCTTCGGCTTCTGTTCCCGCTACGAAGAACAGGTTTTCCGTAATCTGGCCACGCAACTGGAAGGCGATGTTCTTCACTGTTTCTGCCGGCAGGGGAGCACAGAACTTGATGACTTTAACGCCATTGACTTCCTGCACGTTCTTCAGCAGTCTTTCTTTCAGCTGTGCTTCTTTCTCTTTCATGAAGTCCTCTACCTGCTTCTTCAGTCCGGCGTTTTCGTCAATATACTTACGGATGGTTCCGGCAAGGTCGGGTGCGTTGTTGAAGAGCGCCTTCAAGTCGTGCAGCGTGTCCTCGATGGTGTTCATCAGTTCCTCCACGCGTGCACCCGTGTAGGCTTCGATACGGCGCACACCGGCAGCCACGGAGCTTTCGGAGATAATCTTCACCATACCGATGTTTCCGGTTGCAGCCACGTGCGTACCACCACAGAATTCTACGGAAGAACCGAACTGGATAACGCGTACATGGTCGCCGTACTTCTCGCCGAACAGAGCGATGGCGCCCAGTTCTTTGGCTTCTTCGATAGGAATGTTGCGGTATTCTTTCAAAGGTATGTTGGCGCGAATCTTTGCATTAACGATGTGTTCCACCTTGCGGATTTCCTCGTCCGTCACCTTCTGGAAGTGTGAGAAGTCGAAACGCAGGGAGTCCGGTGTAACCAAAGAGCCCTTCTGCTCTACATGCTCGCCCAATACTTCGCGCAGCGCAGCATCCAGCAAGTGGGTAGCAGAGTGGTTGGCGGCACAAGCGGCACGCTTGTCGGTATCCACGCATGCCATCATCGGAGCTTCCATGTGTTCGGGCAGCTTCTTGGTGATGTGGATAGGCAGGTTGTTCTCCTTCTTGGTGTCTACCACTTCGATGGTCTCAAACTCGTTCACCAATACACCGGTGTCACCTACCTGACCGCCGCTTTCGGCATAGAACGGAGTCTTGTCCAGTACAATCTGATACAAGGTTTGGTTCTTCTGCTTCACTTGTCGGTAGCGCAGAATGGATGTTTCGTATTCCGTATAGTCATATCCTACGAATTCGGTAGTACCCTCCTTTAGCGTAATCCAGTCACCAGTCTCTATGGCGGCGGCATTGCGGGCACGCTGTTTCTGCTGCTGCATTTCGGCGTCAAACTCCTTGATGTCGGCAGTCATGCCGTTTTCGCGGAGAATCAGTTCCGTCAAGTCGAGCGGGAAACCGAAGGTATCATATAAGGTAAAGGCATCCTTTCCGCTGATTTCGTTCTTGCCGGCGGCTTTGGCGTCTGCCATGGTCTTTTCCAGCAGGCGGATACCCGTCTCCAGGGTGCGGAGGAAGGAATCTTCTTCTTCCTTGATAACTTTGGCAATCAGTTCCTTCTGTGCATCCAGTTCGGGATAAGCGGCGCCCATGTTCTCGATGAGTACGGGGAGGAGCTTGTACATGAATGCCTGCTTCTGTCCGAGGAACGTGTAACCGTAGCGCACGGCACGGCGGAGGATACGACGGATGACGTAACCTGCCTTGGCATTGCTCGGAAGCTGTCCGTCGGTGATGGAGAAGGCGATGGTGCGGATGTGGTCGGCAATTACACGCATGGCGATGTCCGACTTCTCATCTTCGCCATACTTCTTGCCTGCCATGTCTCCGATGGCTTTCAGTATCGGTTGGAATACGTCGGTGTCGTAGTTGGAGGTCTTTCCTTGCAGTGTGCGCACCAGTCGCTCGAAGCCCATGCCGGTGTCGATAACCTTGGCGGGAAGTCCTTCCAGGCTGCCGTCCGCCTTGCGGTTGAACTGCATGAACACGAGGTTCCAGATTTCAATCACCTGCGGGTGGTCTTTGTTCACCAGCTGGCTGCCGGGTACTTTGGCCTTCTCTTCTTCCGAACGGGAGTCCACATGGATTTCCGAACACGGACCGCACGGTCCCGTATCACCCATTTCCCAGAAGTTATCGTGTTTGTTGCCATTCAGAATGTGGTCTTTCGGCAAGAACTGCTCCCAGTAAGAAGCGGCTTCGTTGTCGCGTTCCAGTCCTTCTTCGGCGCTACCTTCGAATACGGTGGCGTAGAGGTCTTTGGGGTCGAGTTTCAATACATCCACCAGATACTCCCATGCCCAGGAGATGGCTTCCTTCTTGAAGTAGTCGCCAAACGACCAGTTGCCCAGCATCTCGAACATGGTGTGGTGGTAGGTATCGTGACCCACTTCCTCCAGGTCGTTGTGCTTTCCGCTTACGCGAAGGCATTTCTGCGAGTCAGCAACTCTTTTGTATTTCGCCGGGTGGTTGCCCAAAATGATATCTTTAAACTGGTTCATTCCCGCATTGGTGAACATCAACGTGGGGTCATCCTTAATCACCATCGGGGCCGAAGGCACTATCTGGTGGCCTTTACTTTCGAAGAAACTCTTGAAAGAGTCTCTGATTTCGTTTGCAGTCAACATACTCTCTATTGATTTATCTGATTCTAATTTGATTTACCTTCTCTTGTCGTTTTTTGCCCGTTTCTTACTACTAACTACTTGCTACTTAGTCTTAATATTCTTGAAAAAACTGTGCAAAGATAGCTTGTTTTTATGATATAGCAAAGCTTTATTTCGATATATTCTGGAAGGGGTGATAATGTGGAAATACCTATGCAAATAGTCTCATTAATAACCAAATGTAATAACCGATTTTAATAACGTTTGGCAATAAACAGTGATGAATGAACAAGTGTTTCTTGAATTTACTCTAAATTTCAATCTAAGGCAGACTAGGTTGAATAAACCGACTATTATTTATGCTCTATTTTCATTTAGGGGAAAGCAGTATAAGGTAAATATTGGAGTGAAAGTTTATCCTTCGCAATGGAATAAGCGGAAACAAATTGCTACTATTAGTAATGGGCAAACTAGATTGGATAATAGGAATAATGAAATTGTTAATAAAAGAATAAGGTCTATACTTGCTTCTTTTGAAGAGAATAAGAATTATCTTTGTGAAGATATGGAAAGAATCAACTTCCTTTTTGAAGAAATGAAGCAAATTATTAATCCTAATTTGAAGCAACGTAATGCTATGGGAGAAAAAGAAAAATTATCTGCAACTTTTATTTTAAGGCAGATGGTAGAGAAGTATATCGATGGAGAAAATAGTAAGAACATATATATGGGATATGTTAGGTCTTTTGAGAACTTTTTGAAAACTAGAGATATTCTTAATAGTGTATCTTATATTAATGGAGATACTATGGAAGATTATCAGCAGTATTTATTGTCGCTTAATTCTAAGATTGCAACGATTTTAAATAAACTCAATGGAATTAAAACATTGATTAAGCTCTTCCAGCACAGCGAGGAAAATGGCTTCTACGATGGTCTGGGGCTGTTCCCCGGCACCATCACGAAATTCCATGACGCGGGGCTAAAAATCCCCCATATGGGGTGGAATACGCTCGACACACGCCCGTGCGTCCTCTTTGACGGCGGACAGTCGCCGTTTGTCTATTTCGTCCACAGCTACTGTATGGCGGATGTGTCGCCGGAATGGACGACCGCCACCTGTACTTACGGGCAGACTTTCACCGCCGCCATACAGCGCGGAAACGTGATGGCAACGCAGTTTCACCCGGAAAAATCAGGTGAAGTCGGGCTGAATATGCTCCGGCGATTTGCGCAGTGGAAGGGGGACAAATCATGCTGACCAAGCGAATCATCCCCTGTCTGGACATCCGCGACGGTCGGGTGGTCAAGGGCGTGAACTTCGTGGATATCCGCGACGCGGGCGACCCGGTGGAAGCCGCGGTGCGTTACAATGAGGCAGGCGCGGACGAACTGGTACTGCTGGACATCAACGCATCCTACGAGAAGCGCGGCACGATGCTGGACGTGGTGTCGCGTGTGGCGGAGCAGGTGTTCATCCCATTCACGGTCGGCGGCGGCATCAGCGACATCGATCAGATTCGCGCGCTGCTGCGGCTGGGCGCGGACAAGGTGAGCATCAACTCGCCCGCCGTGCGCAACCCGGATTTCATCACCGAGAGTGCGCTGCGGTTCGGCAGTCAGTGCATCGTGCTGGCAATGGATGTGAAATCGCGCGCTGGCGGCGGCTGGGACGTGTATGTACGCGGCGGGCGCGAGAACACAGGGCTGGACGCACTGGAATGGGCGGCAGAAGGCGTGAAACGCGGCGCGGGTGAAATTCTGCTGACGAGCATGGACTGCGACGGCGTGGGCAACGGTTTCGCACTGGATGTGACGCGCGCTATTGCGGATGAAGTCGGCGTACCGGTGATTGCCAGCGGCGGCGCGGGCAAGATGGAGCACTTCCGCGACGCGCTGACCGTCGGGCACGCTGATGCCGCCCTCGCCGCGACGCTGTTCCACTTCGGCATCCTGAAAATCAGCGACTTGAAGGAATATCTGGCGCGCGAGGGCGTGCCGGTCAGGAGGACATGAGTATGTATGAGAGCAAATTAGCGCTGCGCCTGACTCCCTACGTTGCAGGTGAGCAGCCGAAAAACCGCAAGTTTATCAAGCTCAACACGAACGAGAATCCGTATCCGCCGTCGCCGCGCGTGGCTGAGGTGCTGCGCTCGTTCGATGCCGCGTCCCTGCGCCTGTACCCGGACATGGATGCGACTGCCCTGCGCGAAGCCATCAGTGCCGTCGAGGGTGTCCCGGCGGACTGGGTGTTCTGCGGCAACGGCTCGGACGAAGTGCTGGCGTTTGCGTTTGCGGCGTTTTTCGCGGGCAAAACCGTCGCCATTCCGGCGGTGACGTACTCGTTTTACCCGGTTTATGCGAATTTGTACGGCGCAAAAGTCGCTTCTGTGCCGATGAAGCCCGATTTTTCGGTGGATGTGGATGGTCTGCGCCTTGCCTGCCCCATTGCCTTGGCGAACCCGAACGCCCCGACCGGCATGGCGCTCCCGCTGGATGTGCTGCGAGATTTGGCGGCGTACACGCGCGACTGCGGCGAAGTGCTGCTGATTGACGAGGCATACGCGGCGTTCGCGGAGGAAGTCGCCGTACCGCTCCTGCGCGAATTTGACAACGTGATTATTACCCGCACGTTCAGCAAGAGTCACGCTCTGGCGGGGATGCGCGTCGGCTATGCGCTGGGGCATCCGCGCCTGATGGCTGCCATGAAGCGCATCCGCGACAGCTTCAACAGCTACCCGGTTGACCGTTTGGCACAAGCCGCCGCGCGCGAAGCCGAGCTGGATACGGCATACACTGCGCGCATCGTCGCCACCATCAGCCATGACCGCGATATCTGCCGCCAAGCATTAGCGGACGCGGGCATTCCCGTCCTCAAGAGCCGCACAAACTTCCTCTTCGTTAAGGCATCGGAAAATGACGCCGCGCCGATTCAGCAGCTTCTGCGCGACGACGGCATCCTTGTCCGCCACTTTAGCACGCCGCGCCTGCAGTCGTATCTGCGCGTAACGATTGGCACGACGGAGGACATGCGGATCGTCACGGAGCGTCTCATCAGCAGAATAAAAGGTTGATGCAATTGCCCTGCGCCGAAGGACTTTTCTCCGGCGCATTTTTTCATTTATCATTTTTTCATTTATAATGTAAGTTTTTCCGAAAATCCGCCTGCTTAGACGTGCAAAGCCTTGCATTTCCTGCGAAAACGCGCTATACTGATTCCCGTCGGAATTCGCCGGCGAGAGGAGTTTTTCACATGATGAAAAAGGATTTGAAATACCTGTTAGCTTTGCTCTGCATCATTGTCCTGCTGCTCTGCACGGGATGTTCATCGGATAACGACGCACCGCAGTCCATCAGCATTACGGTCTGGACATACTACAACGGCACACTGTTAGAAAGTTTCAACGCGCTCGTCAAAACCTTCAATGAAACGGTCGGCAAGGAAAAAGGCATCATGGTTGAGGCGTACAGCCAAGGCAGTGTGAACGAGCTGGAAGCCAGCGTCATGCAGTCCGCCGAGGGAAAAGTCGGCGCGGCAGCGATGCCGAACATCTTCTCCGCCTACGCTGACACCGCCTACGCACTGGACAAGCTGGGGCTGGTCATTGATGTCAGCAGGTATCTAACAGCGGACGAACGCGCCGCATATGTCGATAATTATCTCACCGAAGGCGACTTCGGGCAGACTGGGAGCATCAAAATCTTCCCGGTTGCCAAGTCTACCGAACTGCTTTTCCTGAATGAAACGGACTGGCAGCCTTTCGCCGAGGCGACCGGCACGCAGGAAAGCGAGATGCGCACCATCGAGGGTCTGCTTGCCGTCGCCGAGCGCTACTACAACTGGACAGACGCGCAGACCGCCACGCCTGATGACGGCAAGGCCCTCTTCGGGCGCGACGCAATGGCGAATTATCTGCTCATCGGCGCGCAGGAGCTGGGCTGCACCATCTTCGAGGTGGATGGCGATGGGCGTCTTACGCTGCATTTCGACCGCGATATCATCCGCAACCTCTGGGACAGCTACTACGTCCCGTTCATCAAGGGCTATTTCAGCGCTGCCGGGCGCTTCCGCAGCGACGATATTAAGACGGGCAACCTGCTGTGCTACGTCGGCTCATCCTCCAGCGGCACGTTTTTCCCCTCCCGTGTCATAACCAGTGACACCGAGAGCCATGACATCACGCTAAAAGTGCTCCCCTGCCCGAAATTTGCGGATGGCGAATCGTTTGCTGTCCAGCAGGGCGCCGGCATGGTCGTCACGGCGGGCGATGAAGCGAAAGTGCGCGCGAGCGTGGAGTTCCTCAAGTGGTTCACCCTGCCGGAAAACAACATCAGCTTCTCCATCGGTTCGGGCTACATGCCGGTGACAAAGGCGGCAAACAACATGGATACCATCAAGGCCGCCGGGCTGACGCTCTCCCCCGTCGTCGAGCAGGTGCTGACGGGCGCGGTCGCGACGATCAATGAGAATCGCCTGTACACACCGCTGGCGTTTGAGGGCGGTCAGGCGGCGCGCAAAGTGCTGGAATACGCATTGAGCGACAAAGCCGCGGCAGACCGTGCCATCGTCGTCGAGCGAATCGCCGCGGGGATGAGCGCCGAGGAAGCGGAAGCGGAGTTTCTCACGGATGAATGCTTTGACAGCTGGTATCAGGAGACGCTGACGAAGCTGCAGGCCTACGAATAATCACCCTAACGGCCGACAAAAGGAGGTGAAAGTGGCATGGCTTCCGCGCCGCATAGCCGCAAAATACATTCTGTCTTTTTCACCATCTTCTTTTCTCTGCTGCTCGTGCTGGTGATTGAATTGACCCTGCTCATCGGCACAATTATCGTCGGGCAAGTGCCGTCGCAGCTGGATGACAACGCGGAGGAAATTCTGCGCGAACAGGTGGAAAATCGCAGCGCCTATTTGCAGAATTTTCTGATTTCCTCGCAGGAGCTGACCTCGCTGTCCACCTACATCAACAGTCAGACCGAAGCGCTCTTGGCGGACGGTAGGATTTCGCTGGATACGCTGGATTCCGGCAGTGCCGCGTCCGAGCCGCTTCTGCGCGCCATTTCGTCGGAGCTGGTGTTCGAAATGCGCGCGAAAAAGCTCAGCGGCATCTATGTTATTTTCTGCAGCCGCGATTTGGATGACTGCGCGGACGGTACGCGCTTCCCCGGTATTTATGTGCGCGACCTCGACCCGGATGGTCCATATTCCGACCGCAATGATGACCTTTCGCTGGAGTTTGCCCCGGCAACGCTTGTGCAATCCACGGGGCTTTACACCGCCAGTGCTTGGCAGCCTGCCTTTGAATATCAGCGCGAAGCATCCGACTTTTTCTATCTTCCCTATCAAACCGCGCGGAACGCCGACACGCTGCTTTCGACGGATGATTATGGTCACTGGACGCGCTTTCCATTCTGCCTCCCTGATGACCCGCGCAGCGTGTTTTCCTACTCCCAGCCACTAATCCTTTCCGACGGCACGGTATATGGCGTAGTCGGCATCGGGCTTTTGTCGGACACCTACCTGTGCGGCAAACTGCCCCCCTCTGAATTACAGAACAATGGCAGCGGCAGCTACCTGCTCTGCTCGACGACGGACGACCTGTCCGCGGATACGCTGACGCTGCAAATCGCCGTCTGCTCTTCGCCCGACGCGGCGATTCAGGCGGAAAACACGCTGGTGCTGCAAAAGGATGCATCCGGTGAGGGCTTTCTGACAATTGACGGCACACGCTACTTTGCCAGCGAACAGCCGCTGGCGCTGTACAGCCGAAACGCGCCGTTCTCCGGTGAGCACTGGCTGCTGATTGGGCTTGTGCCCGTCAAGCAGCTGTACAGCTTTTCCGGCAGCGTTCGGCAAATGCTGGTGATTATCATCGTACTGACACTGCTGGCAGGTGTTTTTGCTTCCTTCATCGTCAGTCGGCGTTTGGCACAACCGATTACGCGCCTGTCCAAGCAGATCAGCGCGTCACAGAATCAGCGGTATCAAGTGCCGACGCTCTCCCCGACGGGCATCTGTGAGCTTGACCAATTCTCCGCCGCCTTCACCCAGCGTTCACAGGAGATTTTGGACACGTCAGTCAAGTTCCAGCGCATTATGGAGTTGGCGAGCGTGGAAATCGGCGGCTTTGAGAAGCGTCCTGATGTGGATACTGTGTATGTGACGGACAATTTCTTCTCCCTCTTGGCGCTGCCGGACGTACCGCTGGATTCGCTGGACAAGGATTGGTTCGATGCCATCCTGAACGGCTGGAAGCAGACGCACGAGTACGTAACCCGCGCATACGGCGGCGAAGTGTACGCCCTGCCCGCTTCGGGCGGCACGGTGCGCTACATCCTCCTGCGTTCCGGCGAAGAATGCGGGACGCAGGTCGGTCTGGTGGAGGATGTAACGACCTCCATGCAGGAACGCCGCCGCATTGAGCACGAGCGCGACTACGACGTACTGACCGGGCTGTACAACCGCTTCTCGTTCATGCGGAAGGTACAGGAGATGTTCGCGCACCCGGACAAGATGCGCCATGCTGCGCTGCTGATGACCGATTTGGACGACCTGAAGCGCATCAACGACACCTACGGACACGACTGTGGCGACCGCTACATCCGCCTGACCGGGCAATGCCTTGCAGAGAATATCCCGGCGAACGCGGTCTGTTCGCGGCTTTCGGGCGACGAATTTGTTGTCCTGCTGCACGGCTATGAATCCCGCGACGCGCTCCGGGCGGATTTGACGCACCTGCAGGAAGCCATGTCCACCTACGCCGCCGTGCTGCCTTCCGGCGACACGATGCACATTGCCATTTCCGGCGGCGTGGCGTGGTATCCCGATGACAGCCGCGATTTCGCGACCCTTAAACGCTATGCCGACTTTGCGCTCTATCAGGTGAAGCGGCAGCGCAAGGGCGAAATCCGCGAATTTGACATTGGTGCATACAACCGCGAAGCCTACTACGCGCAGTTGCGGCAGGAGTTCACCGCACTGCTGGAGAACGACAGCGTGTTCTATCACTTCCAGCCGCTGTTCTCCGCGCGCGACGGGCATGTGGCGGCCTACGAGGCACTGATGCGCGTCAACATGCCGCTGCTGCGTTCCCCCGAAACCATCATGAAGCTGGCGCACGAGGAGAATCGGCTGTACGACATTGAGCATTTGACCCTCTTCAAGGGCACGCAGACGTTCGAGCACCTTGTCTCGTGCGGCAAGCTCTCCCCCGACGCGAAGCTGTTCATCAACTCCATTGCAAACGTTTCGCTGACAGATGCTGATTTTGCGGATTTTCGCCGTCAGTTTGCCCCGATGCTGAAAAAAATGGTCATCGAGATTACCGAGGAAGAAGAAACGATGCCGGAGGTGCTTGCCATCAAGCGCCGTCAGCTGGGCGGAACCGCGGTCTTTGCGCTGGATGATTACGGCAGCGGGTACAGCAACAGCAACAACCTGCTTCTGCTCGCCCCGCACTACATCAAGGTGGATATTGCCATCATCCGCGGCATTGACTCCAACATCGACAAGCAGCAGGTCGTCACGGACGTTGTCACCTACGCCCATGCGCGCCAGATGCAGGTCGTCGCGGAGGGCATTGAAAACGAAGCCGAACTGCGCACTGTCCTGCGCTTAGGCGTTGATTTGCTGCAAGGTTACTTCCTCGCCCGCCCTGCCGCGATTCCCGACCCGATTGCCCCCGCGGCGCTCAAGGTACTCAAGGATGTGCATTTTGCATGATGAACTGAATCCAATCGACTACTCGGAGGGTCAAGCCATGATTGTATCCCCTTCCATCCTCGCTGCCGATGTTCTCAACCTCGAATCCGCCGCTGCCCGCATGATTGCCGCGGGCGCAGACTGGATTCATGTAGACGTCATGGACGGGCATTTCGTGCCGAACCTCAGCTTCAGCCCCAGCGTTGTGAGAGCGCTCCATGAGCGCTTCACCATCCCGCTGGATGTGCACCTCATGCTCGACCAGCCCGAAAAATACGTCGAGGCTTTCTGCCGGGCAGGCGCGTCCTCCATCACGATTCATGAGGAAATCGCCGCCGACCGCGCCGAAATTCTCCGCTGCATCCGCGCGCAGGGCGTCAAGACGGCGGTATCCATCAAGCCCAACACGCCGGTGGACGCCATCATCCCCCTGCTGCCCCTGTGCGACATGGTGCTGCTGATGTCGGTCGAACCCGGCTTCGGCGGGCAGAAATTCAACCCCGTGGTGCTGGACAAACTCCGCCAGCTCCGCGCCATCGGCTACACCGGGCTGACCGAGGTGGACGGCGGTGTGTCGCTTAGCAACCTGCCCCTGCTGCACGAGTGCGGGCTGGACGCCGCGGTCATGGGCACGGCGCTGTTTAAGAGCGCAAATCCCGCCGAGGACATCGCGAAAATCCACCAAATGCGTTGAATGACGGCTGCAAAATGCGGATAAGCTATCCGCAGGAGGTGCATCCGCATGAAAAAAAGCAAAGCGAAGAAGCACGGCAAAAAGCCGCTGTTCGCGCCCATCAAAGTCAAACGCCGCATGAGCCGGGAACGTCCGGTGTCCTGACGGCGGAGGAGGAACACATGATACCCGAAGTACCGCCGCTGCTGCATGAGCGGCTGGAAGCACAATACGGCGCGGAGCTTGCGCGGGAGATTGAAGCGGGCTATGTCCGCAAGCGCACGACGTTCCGCGTCAATCCGCTCAAAGGCGACCGGGAGGCGGTTCTGCGCGAAATCGCGGATGCAGGCATTGCCACCGAGCCGATTGCGTGGTATGACGACGCGTTCCTGCTGCCGGACGGCAACGAAGAGCAGCTGCGCCCCCTGCCCTGCTACGACGCGGGCGCGATTTACCTGCAATCGCTTTCCTCGATGCTGCCTGCGCTGGTGCTTGCGCCGAAAGCAGGCGAAACCGTGCTGGACATGGCGGCTGCCCCCGGCGGCAAAACGACGCAGATGGCGGCGCTGTCCGGCGGCAAGGCGCTCATCACCGCCTGCGAGAAGAACGCGATTCGCGCCGACCGCCTGCAATTCAACCTAACGCGGCAGGGTGCGCGCGCCGTGAACATCATGCGGCAGGATGCGCGCCTGCTGGACAGCCTGTTCAAGTTCGACAAGATTCTGCTGGACGCACCCTGTTCCGGAAGCGGCACGCTGCTGCTTGAAGACGGCGAGCCGCAGCGGCGGATGACGGCGGACTGGCTGGCAAAGACCGCAAAAACGCAGAAAGTGCTGCTGCAAAAGGCGCTGTCCCTGCTGCCGAAGAAGCACGAAATGGTCTACTCGACGTGCTCGGTGCTGCAAATGGAAAATGAGGACATCGTGCAGAGCGCAGTGAGCATGGGCATCTGTGAGGTCGTGCCGATTGAACACCCGTTCTTGACTGACGTGCCGCTGCTGCCGACGAAGGTGGATGGGGTCGTGTGCGTCAAACCGGATGAAAGGTTTGAGGGGTTCTTTGTGGCGAAACTGAGGAGAAAGTGAAGCAATTTTTAGACAAACACGGAGGTATCTATGCCCACTCCGGATTTCAATTTTCTCATCTACAAGACAGCCGAAGAAGACATTACGGTAAACGCTGTCATTCGAGATGAAACCATTTGGCTGACGCAAAAGGCAATGGCAGAATTATTCGGCGTACAAGCACCAGCCATCAGCAAACACCTGAATAATATTTACGAAGAAGGCGAATTACTTGCTTCCTCAACTATTTCCAAAATGGAAATAGTTCAGGAAGAGGGAAGCCGAGCTGTCAAGCGGCTCGTTGATTTTTATAATCTGGATGCCATTATTTCCGTCGGCTACCGCATCAACAGCCGTCGAGCCACGCAGTTCCGCATTTGGGCGACTGGTGTGCTGAAAGAGTACATGGTCAAAGGCTTTGCCATGGATGATGACCGCCTGAAGCAGGGCAAAACTGCTTTCGGCAAAGATTACTTCCGCGAATTGCTGGAGCGTGTGCGCTCGATTCGCGCCAGCGAGCGCCGTATTTGGCAGCAAGTGACGGACATCTATGCAGAATGCAGCATCGACTATGACCGCAATTCGCCAACCACTGAGCAATTTTATGCAATGGTGCAGAACCGCTTTCACTATGCCATTACGCATAAAACGGCGGCGGAAATCGTGCATGATTCTGCCGACCATACAAAGGAACACATGGGACTGACGACATGGAAAAATGCGCCGGATGGTCGCATCCTAAAATCGGATGTAACAGTCGCAAAAAACTATCTGGATGAAAAGCAGATTCGTCAGCTTGAGCGAGCTGTTTCCGGCTACTTTGATTACATCGAAGACTTGATTGAGCGGGAAAACACTTTCACCATGGAGCAGTTTGCCGCCAGCATCAACGAGTTTCTTGCGTTCCGCCGATATGATATTCTCCCCGACAAAGGGCATATCAGCCAAGCACAGGCACAGCAGAAAGCCTTTGCGGAATATGATGTGTTCAATCGCACCCAGCGAATTGATTCTGATTTTGATAAGCAAATTAAGCAGCTGACAGAACAGCAATAATTGAATATAGCAAAGAAATCACCCCAGCATGTGAACTGAACCGCCATTGGCTCACACGCCGGGGTGATTTTGTTTGCTTTTATGTCACTGATACCGATTCTTCCACGCCAGCCTGACATCCGCCAGCAGTTCCCGATATCGCGCCACCCTGTTTCCGTCAATCTCCCCCGCCTGCACCGCCTGCGTGACGGCACAGCCGGGTTCGCGGTCATGCAGGCAGGGCTGGAAGCGACACTGCCCGATGTACGGCTGAAATTCCGGGGACAC
>ENA-UPWU01000242-UPWU01000242.1-human-gut-metagenome-genome-assembly--contig:-NODE-242-length-24357-cov-11.508278_pt1 | contig 24357 bp, 26 predicted proteins | sample MGYA00250058_ERZ773392 | MGnify/ENA primary metagenome ERZ773392 (study PRJEB29103, sample SAMN06112084) | human gut metagenome | biome: human gut; feature: ankylosing spondylitis patient; material... | reverse complement strand
ATAGTGATAAAGCCGTACAGCAGTAAATACAAGATTTACATAGTGGATGAGGCTGAAAAAATGAACCAGCAGGCGCAGAACGCGCTTTTAAAGACCATTGAGGAGCCGCCGGCATATGCGGTCATCATGCTTCTCACCACCAATGCAGACAGCTTTCTGCAGACCATCAGGTCGCGCTGCATCACACTCAATATGAAGTCGGTAAAGGACGAGGTGATTAAGGCATATCTGATGAACGAAAAGCATATTCCGGATTATCAGGCAGATATCAGTGCTGCATTTGCACAGGGCATCGTTGGAAAGGCTGTTAAGCTCGCCTCATCAGACGAGTTCAACGAGCTAAAGGAGTCAGCACTGTCGCTTATAAAGCGCCTCGATGACATAGATCTCTACGAGCTGGGCGCAGCAGTAAAGCAGATAGCTGAGTACAAGCTTAAGGTGCAGGATTATTTTGACCTGATTATGGTATGGTACAGAGATGTGCTGTATATGAAGGCGACAAACGACGTTAACGGACTCATATTCAAGGATGAGGTCTATGATATAAAGAAACAGGCAGCAAAGCATTCCTATCAGGGAATCGAGGCAATACTTGAGGCGCTTGAGAAGGCAAAGATAAGAATTAACGCAAACGTTAATTTTGACCTGGTAATTGAGCTGCTGCTTATGACCATAAAGGAGAACTAATCACATGACAAAAATAGTTGGTATCAGATTCAGGACAGCAGGCAAAATATATTACTTTGACCCGGCTGATTTCGACCTCGACATGGCAATGCATGTTATCGTGGAGACAGCAAGAGGCATAGAGATGGGAACTGTCCTCATTCCGCCGAAGGAGGTGGATGATGATAAGGTGGTTTCACCGCTTAAGCCTGTCATCAGAGTGGCAACCGACGAGGATGAGAAAACGGTTGAGAGAAATAAGGAAAAGGAAAAAGAGGCATTTGCCATCTGCAAGGAGAAAATCATCAAGCACGGACTTGAGATGAAGCTGGTGGATGCAGAGTATACCTTTGACGGAAATAAGCTGCTGTTTTACTTTACAGCGGACGGCAGAATTGACTTCAGGGAGCTCGTAAAGGATCTGGCAGCGGTATTCCGCACCAGAATCGAGCTGCGCCAGATCGGTGTCAGGGATGAGACCAAGATGATGGGCGGCATCGGAATATGTGGCAGGCCGCTATGCTGTCATTCTTATATGGCAGATTTTGTGCCGGTTTCCATCAAGATGGCAAAGGAGCAGAATCTCTCGCTCAATCCAACCAAGATATCCGGTGTGTGCGGAAGACTTATGTGCTGCCTCAAGTATGAGCAGGATACATATGAGTATCTGAACAGCAGAATGCCGTCGATAGGAGAAAAGGTCAAGACACCTGAGGGAATCATCGGAGAGGTCAAGTCAGTCAGCGTGCTCAGGCAGCTCGTGCGTGTTGTCATTGACAACGGCGAGGAGAAGGAGCTTCGTGAGTACACTGTAGATGATCTGCGCTTAAAGCCACGCCAGAGAAAGGATGTAAAGCTCACCGAGGAGGAGCTTCGAGAGCTCAAGGATCTCGAGGATAGCGGTGACGAGACGATGGAGGACAAGCCACAGGAGAAACAGCAGAGAAACCGTGGACACCGTGACAACAAAAATGAATATCGCGAGCGCCGTGATAAGCGTGACAACAGAGAAAGACGTCCGTACAGGGCGGACATAGAGGCAGCGGAAGCTTCTGCAAATGAGACAAATGAAGTAAATGCTGCAAATGCCGGCAGAGAAAATAAGGACGGTTACAAAAAGCCGTACAAGGGCGGCAAAAACAGACCAAACAAGCAGAAATACAACCGCAACAAGGATTACAAAAATAAAAACTATAACAAAGAGTACAGTAAAGATTACAGCAGGGACAAAGACAATGGAAGCACTGATACACAGTAATGAGCGCCTGGACGATTTGTGCCGCAAGGGCTACAGGCTTATACAGGACCCAAAGCTGTTCTGCTTCGGCATAGATGCCGTGCTTTTATCGGACTATGCAAAGGTAAAGCGCGGTGAGCGTGCTGTGGATTTGTGCACAGGAAATGGTGTGATTCCTATACTTCTTGAGGCAAAGAACAACGGAGAGCATTACAGCGGACTTGAGCTTCAGCCGCAGTGCGCAGATCTGGCGAGAAGAAGTGTGAAATATAATCATCTCGAGGACAAAGTGACCATAGAAGAGGGCGATGTGTGCAATGCATCGGAGATTTTCGGTCGCGAGTCCGTGGAGGTGGTGACGGTAAATCCGCCGTATATGATAGGTCAGCACGGTATCAAAAATGCAGACGATGCCATGACAATAGCACGCCACGAGGTCAGGTGCACACTTGACGATATAGTCAGGGAGAGCGCAAAAATGCTCAAATTCAATGGGCGTTTTTACATGGTTCACAGACCATTCAGGCTGGCAGAGATTTTTAGCACAATGATGAAATATCATATCGAGCCAAAGCGAATGCGCCTTGTGCATCCCTACGCGGACAGGGAGCCAAACATGGTGCTCATAGAGGGGTTAAAGGGCGGCAAAAGCCGTATCACCATCGAAAAACCGCTGGTTGTATACAAGGAGCCTAATGTATACATGGATGAGATATATGAGATATACGGCGATAAGCCCCGGAATAACGGAAAATAACAGGAGAATCATATGACAGGAACACTGTATCTGTGCGCAACTCCGATAGGAAATCTGGAGGACATCACATTCCGTGTGCTGCGCACACTTAAGGAGGTAGACCTCATCGCGGCGGAGGATACGAGAAACTCCATAAAGCTGCTCAATCATTTTGAGATAAAGACACCCATGACGAGCTATCATGAGTTTAACAAGATAGATAAAGCCTACCAGCTTGTGGCAAAGCTTAAGGAGGGCAAAAATATAGCCCTCATCACTGATGCCGGAACACCCGGCATTTCTGACCCGGGTGAGGATATTGTGCGCATCTGCTACGAGGAGGGCGTGCCTGTTACCTCGCTTCCCGGGGCAGCAGCGTGCATTACAGCACTTACCATGTCGGGCAGGCCGACCAGGAGGTTTGCGTTTGAGGCATTTTTGCCGAGGGATAAAAAGGAACGCGCGCGCGTCATTGAGGAGCTTAAAAACGAGACTCGGACAATCATCATCTACGAGGCGCCTCATCATCTTATAAAGACGGTCACAGAGCTTTACAATGCGCTCGGAGACAGAGAACTCACCGTGTGCAGGGAGCTTACGAAAAAGCACGAGGAAAAGGTGCAGACTACATTTTCGGAGCTTTTGGAGCGTTCAAGGACACAGGAGCCAAGAGGTGAATATGTGCTTGTAATCTGTGGCAGAAACGTGGCTGAAATAGCAAAGGAGCAGCAGGAAAGCTGGGAAGCCATGCCTCTTGAAGCGCATATGGCACACTATGAGTCACAGGGCATCGACCGGAAGGAAGCCATGAAGCTCGTGGCAAAGGACAGAGGTGTCAGCAAGAGGGATATATACAAACAGCTTCTGTAAGCTGACAATAATACATTCTGCAGCAGATAGTTAGGATTGGATATGAACGATATAAAACATGACATTAAAAAAAGACATAAGAACCTGACAGAGTTCAGATACATCGCAGTTGGCTTTTTCCTGATAATATTATCAGGGGCTATAATGCTGAGCCTTCCGTTTTCTTCAAGAGACGGACAATGGACTAATTTTCTGGACTCACTTTTTACGGCAACAAGCGCAACCTGTGTGACAGGTCTTGTTGTGTTTGACACCTTCAGACACTGGAGTATCATAGGGCAGCTTGTAATTCTGGTGCTGATTCAGATAGGAGGCATGGGCTTCATCTCAATCGGTGTGGCATTTTCCATGCTCCTGCACAAAAAAATCGGACTCAGACAGAGGGATCTGATGCAGGAGAGCGTCAATGCACTCGAGATTGGTGGAATAGTTAGGCTTTTCAGCGTGATAATAAGGGGAACCTTCCTTATCGAAGGCATAGGAGCGGTGCTTTTAGCAATCCGCTTCATACCGGATTTTGGCATAATAAGAGGCATATATTTCTCGGTGTTCCACTCGATATCTGCATTTTGCAATGCAGGCTTTGATCTGATGGGCATAAACGAGGAGTACTCATCGTTTACAAAATATGCCACAGACCCGTTGGTAAATATCACTGTTATGCTGCTTATCATCATTGGCGGTATCGGTTTTTCCATATGGAATGAGGTCAGAACCAAAAAGCTTAAGCTTAGCAGATATTCGCTCCACGCTAAGATAGTAATATCAACCACACTGATACTTGTCTTTGGCGGTGCACTGTTTATGTATATTTTTGAAAAAAATAATACCATAGCAGGCATGGATACACCGGGTGCCATATTTGCATCGTTATTCGGCTCAGTTACGGCGAGAACGGCAGGCTTCAATACAGTAGACACAGCAGTACTGACACAGGAGAGCAAGCTTTTGACTATAGTGCTCATGTTCATAGGAGGAAGCCCGGGCTCGACAGCCGGCGGAATCAAAACCACAACCATGGCGGTCATGATAATCTATATTGTTTCTTATCTGAGAGGAAGCAACGGCTGCAATGTGTTTGGTAGGAAAATAAGCAGTGAGGTAATCAAAAAGGCCGGAATGGTGCTTATCATCAATCTGGTGCTTGGCCTTACAGCGGTGATAGCTATACTTGCCACATCCAATATGAAGATGGACGATGTACTGTTTGAGGTATACTCTGCAATCAGTACGGTCGGCATGACAACAGGCATCACAAGAGATTTAAATACAGTAGGACGCATAATTATCATAATTATGATGTATTGTGGAAGAATCGGAAGCATGACATTTGTGCTTTCGTTTGTGCATAGACCGGATAAAGCAAATATAGAGCTTCCGGAGGAAAAAGTTATCATTGGATAAGGATAAGGAGAAACGCAATGAAATCAATTTTAATTATTGGAATGGGTAAATTCGGACACCATCTGTGTGCGGATTTGATAAAAAACGGAAACGACATTATGGTGATGGACAAGGACGAGGCCAAGGTCAGGGATTTAATCTATGACGTGACCAAGGTGCAGATAGGTGACTGTACCGACCCACAGGTAGTAAAAGCGCTCGGAATTAACAATTTCGATTTGATTTTTGTATGCATCGGCACCAATTTCCAAAGCTCGCTTGAGATAACAAGTCTCGTTAAGGAGATGGGCGGAAAATACGTCATCAGCAAGGCAAACAGGGATGTGCATGCCAAGTTCCTGCTTCGAAACGGTGCGGATGAGGTTATCTACCCTGACCGCGACATGGCAGAACGAGTGGCAAAGAAATACAGCGCCAACCATGTGCTTGATTATGTGGCATTAAACGACGATTACTCAATTTACGAGATAAATCCACCTGAAGGCTGGGTAGGAAAGAGCATCAGAGAAAATAATGTGCGCCAGAAATACAATGTAAATATCGTTACAGTAAAGGAAGCCGGAAAGAAGAGGGTGCTTCCATTACCGGACTACGTGTTCAAGGCAGACGATGCAGTGATGGTGCTTGGACTGAATGCAGATGTGGACAAGCTGGTGCGCAAGCTATAAAAGTGTGGCTCAAAAAATAATAGGCATCAATTTAAAGAAGAAAAGAAGAAAGGATGGACAAATATGGGTAACAATGACAGCAGTGTAGAAACATTTTTGCAGTGGATAAAGGCTTCGGACAATATCGTATTTTTTGGCGGAGCAGGTGTATCAACCGAGAGTGGCATACCTGATTTCAGAAGTGTGGACGGACTTTACAATCAAAAGTATGACTATCCGCCAGAGACCATCCTGAGCCATACATTTTATAGGAAGCATCCGCAAGAGTTTTACCGCTTCTACCGTGACAAGATGCTCTGTCTTGATGCAGAGCCAAATATTACGCATTACAAGCTGGCAGAGCTTGAAAAAGCAGGAAAGCTTAAGGGTGTTGTGACGCAGAACATAGATGGACTGCACCAGAAGGCCGGCAGCAAAAATGTAATGGAGCTGCACGGCAGCGTGCTGAGAAACTACTGTGAGAGATGCTTACAGTTTGTAAGCGCAGAGGAAATCCTACACTCAACAGGCGTGCCAAAATGCCCAAAGTGTGGCGGCCCTGTAAAGCCAGATGTTGTATTGTATGAGGAGGGCTTAAATCAGAAAACGCTTGAGGATGCAATCTACTACATCAGCCATGCCGATGTGCTCATAGTGGGAGGAACCTCCCTCGCAGTATACCCGGCGGCAGGCCTCATAGACTATTACAATGGAAACAAGCTCGTGCTTATCAACAAGTCCACCACACCGATGGACGCAAGAGCAGACCTTCTGATACAGCAGGGACTGGGCTCTGTATTTGAGCAGATAGAGGTGTAGTATGAAGGGCAAAATACCTTCTGACCCTCATATCATTAAATGGCAGGCATAGGTAGAAAAGGAATATAGAATGGATAAATACGCAGTAGGAGATATCGTAAAACTGAAAAAACCACATCCGTGCGGCAGCAGTGAGTGGGAAATCATGCGTGTAGGCGCTGACTTTCGCCTGAAATGCATGGGCTGCGGGCACCAGGTTATGGTTCCGAGAAAGCTGGTCGAGAAAAATGACCGAGGTCTCACCAGGAAGCAGGATTGAGTGATAGAAACAAAGCAGAACAATAAAACCAGGGGCGCACGTTACAACCTGGTAAAAAATAAAGAAAATTGTAAAAACCCCTTGAAAAGTGCCCCGATTCATGTTATTATCTAGACTCGTGATATAAAATTCCTTGCTCATAATCAGATTTATGAGCCAGAGACCAAAAGGAGGTAACATTCGCATGAACAAATATGAATTAGCACTCGTCGTTAGTGCAAAGATCGAGGATGATGCGAGAACAGCAGTAGTCGAGAAGGCAAAAGAGTACATCACACGTGCCGGCGGTACTGTTACAGAAGTTGAGGAGGCTGGTAAGAAGAGATTAGCTTACGAGATTCAGCACATGACTGAGGCCTTTTATTACTTCATCCAGTTCGATGCTGAGGGAACAGTCCCAGCAGAAATCGAGCAGGACGTTCGTATCATGGACAATGTTCTTCGTTTCTTATGCGTTAGAAAAGACGAGGCATAGTATAAGAAAATAGGAGATTGTATTATGAACAAAGTAATACTTATGGGTAGATTAACCAGAGACGCAGAAATCCGCTATGCCCAGGGGGACAACTCACTTGCAATAGCAAGATTTTCACTTGCAGTAGACAGACGCTACAGCAAGAATGCGGAGGAGCAGTCAACGGATTTCATCAACTGCGTAGCTTTTGGAAAGATAGCAGAATTTTTTGAGAGATTTGGCCGTAAAGGAACAAAATTTGTTGTTGAAGGCCGAATCCAGACTGGCAGCTATACAAACAAGGACGGACAGAAGGTATACACCACTGACGTCGTGGTTGAGAATGCAGAGTTTGCAGAGTCTAAATCAGCCGCATCAGGAAATGCAGGCGGATTTGCACCGGCAGACAGACCTGCACCTAGCCAGGCTGCTGGGGATGGCTTCATGAACATTCCGGACGGAATCGACGAGGAGCTTCCATTCAATTAGTAGTGTCCACGAGGACAAATATTCAAGGAGGTAACAAAAATGGCTTACAATAAATCAGCTGATGGTTCATCAATGAAGAGAAGACCAATGCGTAGAAGAAAAAAAGTCTGCGTATTCTGTGGAAAAGACAATGTCATTGATTACAAAGATACAAACAAATTAAAGAGATACATCTCTGAGAGAGGAAAAATCCTTCCACGCCGTATCACAGGTAACTGTGCAAAGCATCAGAGAGCTCTTACAGTAGCAATCAAGAGAGCACGTCATCTTGCTCTTATGCCATACGTTTGCGAATAAGATAAATGTATGATAAATCCCGACTACCGGATGGTGGTCGGGATTTTTTAGGTTAAAAATGTTTTATGTTTAAAAAATTAATATTTGTTGCATAATCAAATTACATAGTATAAAATGAATATAAAACAAATACTAATAAAAAGGGAGGGTTCAAATGGATACATACATTGTTTTCTGGTTGGCAGCCACCGTAGTTTTTGTTTTAGTTGAGCTTATGACAGTCGGGCTCACATCCATATGGTTTGCAGCAGGCTCATTTGTAGCGTTTATAATCGCACTGCTTGGCGGCAATGTCGTGGTTCAGGGAATTGCATTTATACTCGTTTCAGTCGTGCTTTTAGCTCTCACAAAGCCATGGGCCGGGAAGTACATCAATTCCAGGATAGTGAAGACAAACGTGGACAGTCTGGTCGGAGAAAGAGCTGTGCTCACCGAGGATGCTGACAGCATGAAGCAGACGGGAAAAGCCGTTGTAAACGGTCAGGAGTGGACAGTCAGACCGCAGGACGAGACCCAGGTCATAAGAAAAGGCGAGCTTATCGAGGTAGTAAAGATAAGCGGAGTAAAACTAATTGTAAAAAGGGTAAAGGAGGCTTAACCGGAAATGGAAGGATTAATAGCACTTGCAGTGTTACTCGTAATCGTACTTATAGTACTGGTAAACTGCATCAAAATCGTGCCACAGGCACATGCAATGGTAATTGAGCGTTTGGGAGGATATCTCACCACATGGAGCGTAGGACTTCACCTCAAGGTGCCATTTATCGACAGAATAGCAAAGAGAGTCATCTTAAAGGAGCAGGTGGTAGATTTCCCACCACAGCCTGTAATCACAAAGGATAATGTAACAATGCAGATAGACACTGTAGTATATTTCCAGATTACAGATCCAAAGCTCTACGCATACGGAGTAGAGAATCCAATCATGGCAATTGAGAACCTCACAGCCACAACACTTCGTAACATTATCGGAGACTTAGAGCTTGATGAGACACTCACCAGCCGTGAGACAATCAACACCAAGATGCGCGCAACACTCGATGTGGCAACAGATCCATGGGGCATCAAGGTAAACCGTGTCGAGCTCAAGAACATCATACCTCCAAAGGCCATCCAGGATGCCATGGAGAAGCAGATGAAGGCAGAGCGTGAGAGACGAGAGGCCATTCTTCGTGCAGAGGGTGAGAAAAAATCAACAATCCTTGTTGCAGAGGGAAATAAAGAGTCAGTCATCCTCGATGCCGAGGCTGAAAAGCAGGCAGCCATCCTTCGCGCAGAGGCAAAGAAGGAGGCAACAATCCAGGAGGCAGCAGGTCAGGCAGAGGCTATCCTCAAGATACAGCAGGCCAATGCAGATGGACTTCGCATGTTGAAGGAGGCAAATCCGGATAACGCAGTGCTCCAGATAAAGAGCTTGGAGGCATTTGCCAAGGCCGCAGACGGCAAGGCTACAAAGATAATCATCCCTTCAGAGATTCAGGGGATTGCAGGTCTTACAAAGTCGATTGCAGAGATAGCTGCGGATAAGACTGAGAAGTAATTATATTTAATTAAAATGAATACCGGAAGATGAGAGCACACAAAAAGCATCGCATGTATCATATCAATATCAGATATATGCGGTGCTTTTTAGATTGCATAGAATTGTATTAAGATTCTCTCTGCTACACAGAAATGCCATATATTCCTCATAATCATAACTGAGTATAAGTTACGGTTCACACCTAACAGTGTGAACAGCAACGATTTGAGTATAACTGATAAATATAGTACTAGGAATAATCCACACAAAGTGGTATACTCTCTAGTAGGTATATCAATCGATGCGGGCTGCACAAAGGTGTGGCCGGTAACTATTAATTTGTAGTACATTCTCGAAACCGCAACCGTTGCATCGGCAGCATCAGCGCAACGCAGCGGGGATAAGGAGAGTAAAATGAAGAAAAAAATAAAATTCAAGGGCAGGCTGAAAAGCTACATGTGCTGGCCGCTATATCTGACGTTTGTGTGGATATGTGCTGACGGAATAGCACTGCGCTATGACAGAAGGCTTGGCTATGGCATGGTAGGCTTTACAGTGTTTTACTTTGCGCTCGTGCTGTTTTTGTATGTCAGAAGCAAGTCAGTCGTTGCAAATGAGCTGATAAGCTTTGCAACACAGTATTCATCGGTGCAGAAGAGGCTGCTTAATGAGTTTGAGGTGCCGTATGCCCTGCTTGAGTACTCCGGCAAGATACTCTGGGTAAATGACAAATTCGCAGAGCTAATGGGTGTGGATAAAAAATATCACAAATCCATCACGACACTTTTTCCGACAGTGACCAGAGAGCTTCTCACCAAGAGTGATGCGCCGACAGACTTCAAGATAGTAAATGAGGAGGAGGACAGCATAGTCAGACTGTCCGTCAAGCGAATATATTTCAACTCTATCGCAGAGGAAAATGAGATAATCGACACAAATGAAGCAGACCAGTTTTTGACGGCGCTGTATGTATTTGATGAGTCGGAGCTTTATCACTGCAAGAAAGAAATCACAGAGCAGAAGCAGGTCTCAGCGCTTGTGTATATCGATAACTATGACGAGGCGCTCGACAGCATAGAGGATGTAAAGAGGTCACTGCTCGTTGCACTTATCGACAGACGTGTAAACCAGTACTTTGCCAAGTATGATGGTCTCGTCAGAAAAATAGAAAACGACAAATACTTCGTGGTGTTCAAGTACAAGTACCTTGACAGCATGAAGGAGGACAAGTTCAAGGTGCTTGACGAGGTGAAGGCCATAAAGGTCGGCAACGAGATGGCGGTCACACTCAGTATCGGAATCGGTATAAAGAGCGATAAGTATAATGAAAACTACGTATATGCGCGAAATGCCATAGACCTAGCCCTCGGACGAGGCGGTGATCAGGTAGTCATAAAGGATCATGACGATATCCTGTATTTTGGCGGCAAGTCAAAGCAGGTGGAGAGCAAGACAAGGGTAAAGGCGAGAGTCAAGGCACAGGCGCTCCAGGAGATCATTGAGACCTGTGAGAACGTACTTATCATGGGTCACAGCATCACAGATATAGACTCACTCGGGGCAGGCATAGGTATATACTGTGCAGCAAAGAATCTCGACAAGAAGGCGCAGGTAGTCATAAATGACCCGACAAGCTCAGTCAGACCTCTCATGGAGACATTTTCAGAGGTAAAGGGCTACCCGGCAGATATGTTTATAAACAGTGAAGAGGCTCTTGAAATGGTGAGCAGGGATACGCTTGTCATGGTGGTAGACACCAACAGGCCAAGCTATACAGAGTGCCCTGAGCTCCTCAGGAAAACAGGAAAGATAGTCGTATTTGACCATCACAGACAAAGCAGCGAGATAATAGAGAATCCTATACTCTCATACATCGAGCCGTATGCATCAAGTGCGTGTGAGATGGTTGCAGAGGTGCTGCAGTACTTCAACGACGGAGTCAAGATCAATGCAACAGAGGCCGACTGCATCTACGCGGGCATCCTTATTGACACCAACAACTTTATGACAAAGACAGGCGTGCGTACATTTGAGGCGGCAGCCTTTCTGAAGCGCTCAGGTGCAGAGGTAACACGCGTCAGAAAGATGCTTAGAAATGACATGTCATGCTACAAGGCAAGAGCCGAGGCAGTGCGCCATGCAGAGGTATACAGGGGCTCATTTGCCATATCGGTATGCCCTAGCGAGAATGTGGAGAGCCCGACAATCGTCGGTGCACAGGCAGCAAATGAGCTGCTCAACATCATAGGAATCAAGGCATCATTTGTACTCACAGAGTACAATGACAAGATTTATATCAGCTCTCGTTCAATCGACGAGATAAATGTCCAGATAATCATGGAGAAGCTGGGCGGTGGCGGACACTTAAATGTGGCAGGCGCACAGCTGACAGGCGTCACTATCGTGCAGGCAAAGCGCATGATACAGGATACACTGGACGAAATGCTAAAAGAAGGAGACATAGAAGAATGAAAGTAATCTTATTACAGGACGTAAAACCATTAGGCAAAAAAGGCGAGATAGTAAACGTAAGTGACGGCTACGCCAGAAACAATATCATACCTAAAAAGCTTGGAGTAGAGGCTACTCCAAAGAACTTAAATGACTTAAAGCTTCAGAACCAGCACGCTGACAAGGTGGCACAGGAAAACTACGAGAGTGCACTTGCACTCGCAAAGGTCGTAGAGAGCACAAAGGTAGTAGTAAAGCTGCGCTCAGGCGAGGGCGGCAGAACATTCGGCTCCATCTCCACCAAGGAGATATCGGCTGCGGCAAAGGAGCAGCACGGCTTAGAGCTCGATAAGAAAAAGATGCAGCTTAACGAGTCAATCAAAGCACTTGGCAACTATGAGGTTCCTGTCAAGCTTCATCCAAAGGTAACAGCAAACCTCACAGTATCAGTAGTTGAAGGATAGGAGGAATCCCCTTGGAAGAAGCATTAATCAAACGAATAATGCCAAACAGCCTTGAGGCAGAGCAGTCCGTGGTCGGCTCCATGATTATGAGCAAGGATGCCATAGTGACCGCCAGCGAGATGCTCCTTAAGGAGGATTTTTATCATCAGCAGTACGGCATCATATTTGAGACCATGGTTGAGCTCTTTACAGAGGGTCAGCCTGTAGATCTCGTCACACTCCAGAACCGTCTAAAGGAAAAGGATGTGCCGCAGGAAATACAAAGCCTTGACTTTGTGAGAACTCTCGTCACCAGTGTGCCGACCTCTGCCAACATCAAGTACTATGCCAATATCGTAAAAGAAAATGCCATAAAGCGAAAGCTCATACATGTGACAGAGGACATAGAGAACGAGTGCTACGCCGGCAAGGAATCGCTCGAGAGCGTGCTCGACAAGACAGAGCACGATGTATTTGAGCTGCTTTCCACAAGGCAGACAGGTGACTACGTGCCAATCCGTACTGTAGTCATGAATGCCCTCGAGAAAATCGAAAAAGCAGCACAGCAGGAGGGCACCGTAACAGGAATCCCGACAGGCTTCATAGACCTTGACTACAGGACAGCGGGACTTCAGCCGTCAGATCTCGTGCTTGTGGCAGCCCGTCCGTCAATGGGAAAGACAGCCTTCGTGCTCAACATAGCACAGCATGTGGCATTCCACGCACATCTGTGTACAGCCATATTCTCACTCGAGATGTCGAAGGAGCAGCTCGTAAACCGTCTGTTCTCGCTTGAATCAAAGGTGGATGCACAGGCACTGCGTACAGGAAATCTGTCTGATGCCGACTGGGAAAAGCTGGTCGAGGGAGCCGGAATCATCGGAGACTCCGAACTCATCATAGACGACACTCCGGGTATCAGCATATCAGAGCTTCGAAGCAAGTGCCGTAAATACAAGCTCGAACATGACTTAAAGCTCATTATCATCGATTACCTGCAGCTCATGACAGGCTCAGGACGGGGCTCAGAATCGCGTCAGCAGGAAATCTCAGACATATCACGTTCACTTAAGGCACTCGCCAGAGAGCTTTCAGTCCCTGTGGTGGCACTCTCCCAGCTATCACGAGCTGTAGAACAGCGACCAGACCACAGGCCTATGCTTTCTGACCTTCGAGAGTCAGGAGCTATCGAGCAGGATGCCGATGTCGTTATGTTCATCTATCGTGATGACTACTACAACAAGGACACCGAGCTCAAGGGTATCTCAGAGATCATCATCGCTAAACAGCGTAATGGTCCAATCGGCACCGTAAACCTCGCATGGCTGCCTGAGTACACGAAGTTTGCAAATCTGGAGCATTAAGACTAAAACACAAAAAGAATAAAGAGACAATCCATCCCAGCTCACGTCATAGGATAAAGTTAAGTATCCTGATGTGGGCCGGGATTTTTCAAAATCTCTTTATACTTAAAAAGAGAAGAAAGCTATAAACTTTCCCGCAATTCATCCGATATATTTCTTAGAATAGGGTAAGAACAACAGTCAATTGCAACATATTTTCACACGGAGGTGTTAGAGATGGCAATAGAGGCAATCAAGGGTGCAGGAATGGTCTATCAGGGAAGTACATCAACTGCACAGATAAAGGAACAGGCACAGGGCAGGACAGAGGTGTCCAGTGAGGACAATCAGGTCGTGTCTGACAGCATCGCAAGGAATATCCAGGCGATGAATACGAAGGAAACAAGCGGGGATTCGGCCGGTGATGCCGGAGCACAGGGACAGGCACAGCTTGCTGCACAAAAGCAGAACGAGAAGAATACGCAGCTTAAAAAGGCTGTGGATGATATCAACAAGAGCGCGTTGGCTGACCAGTCGGAGGCAGTGTTCGGCATCCATGAGAAGACTAACCGCGTGACAATAAAGATAGTTGATAAGAAGACAAAGGAAGTCATCAAGGAGTTTCCGCCGGAGAAGACACTCGACATGATAGCGAAGGTCTGGGAGATGGCAGGACTCATGGTAGATGAGAAGAGATAGGAGGACACCATGGCAATCAGATTATCGGGAATGACATCAGGCCTGGATACAGATTCTATTGTAAAGGCAATGGTATCGTCATATACCACCAGAAAAGAGAAATATCAGAAGGCGCAGACCAAGCTTGAGTGGACACAGGATGCGTGGAAATCCCTTAATACCAAGGTGTATAGCTTGTACAGCAATATTTCCAATCTGCGATTTTCTACCGCATACAACTTAAAGAAGACATCTGTTTCTGATACTACAAAGGCCACAGTAAAGGCAGGCTCAGGTGCACCAAGTGGCACACAGTCGCTGAAAATCAAGCAGATGGCAAAGGCCGGATATATGACCGGAGCAGAAATTAAGGCAGACAGTGAGAAGACTACACTTGCCCAGCTCGGTTACACAGGTGGTGATGCCAAGCTTGAGGTAAAGATGGGCGACGAGACCAAGTCCATCACGCTCAGCGCATCATCAACCATGAACGACGTGGTAAAGGAACTCAGGAATGCGGGGCTTGATGCAAACTACGATTCAAGCTACAAGAGATTTTATATCAGCTCAAAAAAGACAGGCGTGGCAAATGATTTTACCATAACCGGCAGCAATATAGATGGAGCATCAGCACTTTATAGCCTGGGAATAGCATATGGTGGTGAAAAGACCACCGCAGGTACTTATTCATCCAATCCATATGATGAGTATGCAGCTTTACATGGAGCCTCAGACGATGTGACCAAAGCTAACATCGAGGCAGCTGTTATAAGCTACAACAATCTGACCACAGATGCAGCTAAGATGAATGCGCAGAGCAAAAATCTTATGAATGCCGTAAACTATGGCTATTCATATGCCACACTTCAGGACATTTATAAGAAGCTTGATGCAAAGAATGCAGGCTATAGTGATAAGCTGAAGCTGCTTGAGAAGCTTGGCTCATCTCGTGATGGCGCATTGATTTCAAAGAATGGTGACAGCTATGATACATATACAAAGACCACACTGACCGATACAAATGGAAATACTCTCTATAAGTATATTGACAGCGACAACAACAGCCACTATATTGCAGCCGTTGCTGATAAGGACAAGGATACCACATCGTACTATGATGTGACAGAATCTACCAGGACAGCTTATACGGACGCTGATGGCAAGGAACTTGAAGCAGCACCTACAGTAGTCGATGATACAACACTGAAAGTCGGTGATAAGACTTACAAAAAGGACGAGGCAGACGGCAAGTACTATCTGCAAAAGGAAGATGGCACAGCTGATAAAACTGATTCCATCACTGTTTCACAAAAGACCGAGTACACCATTGCGGCAGATGCTGAAAACAAGACAGGCATAGAGTCAGCTTCAGCGGCGTATGACACAATCATCAAGTCAATGGATGAAAAGACTAAAAGCTCATACGATGAGGCTCTTGCGTCAGTTCAGGCATTTGAGAATTCAAAGGACGAAGTGCTAGGAAGCGATGACAAGTACTCGGTTGCAAGCCTCACCAAGGCTATTCAGAATGCTTATGCAGGCAATGGAAAGGAAGCCGTAGAGCAGCTTTTAGCAGGAAACGGAAACGAGGCTGACGGCTTTGTAAATAAAGCAAACGCTTTGGAGGAGGCCGCAGAGGCCAACATAAAAAAAGCAGCAGATAGCAATATTGTAAAGGAGCTTGCCTCAAAGCAGAAGGATTCGTCTGAGTATACACAGGCGCTAAACGACCTGCTCGACAGGGTAAACACTGCATACACGCTTCAGAATAAGGCACTTTTCAATTCACAGGTGAAGAAGGTCGCAGGACAGGATTCGGAGATTGAGCTGAACGGTGTAAAATATACAGGTGACAGTAACAGCTATTCAATCAATGGACTGACAATCGAGGCACTTGCTGAGACAGGTGATAGTGCTATAAGCATTACAACCAGCACAGATACACAGGGTGTATATGATAAGGTAAAGGATTTTCTGACAGAATACAACAACATCATCAACGAGATGACGAAGCTATACAATGCTGATTCAGCAGGAAGCTACGAGCCGCTCACGGATGATGAAAAGGATCAGATGTCGGATAAAGAGATTGAGAAGTGGGAGACAAAGATTAAGGACTCTCTGCTTCGCAGGGATTCTACACTTGGCAGCGTAATGACAGCAATGCAGACAGCCATGATGTCATCAGTTGAGATAGGCGGCAAGAAGTACTCGCTCTCAAGCTTTGGAATCAGCACACTTGGATTTTTGAATGCAGCGGAGAATGAGCAGAATGCATATCACATTGATGGTGATGAGGACGACACCAATACATCCGGCAAGACAGATAAGCTCATGGCAGCTATAAACGATGATCCGGATACTGTAATGCAGTTTATGCAGCAGCTTTCAACTAATCTGTATAGTGCAATCGGTGACAAGATGAAGTCTACGGATTTGAGCTCGGCATTTACCATTTACAATGACAAGCAGATGAAGACAGAGTACACTAACTACACAAAGACGATTAAGGAATGGGAAAAAAAGATCTCAGATCGTGAGGATTACTACTACAACAAGTTTACTCAGATGGAGTCAGCTATGACCAAGCTCAACAGCACACAGAGCTCAATTAGCAGTTACTTCTCATAAAAGATACCAGGGAGGGTATATTATGTTACAAAATAAAGCATACGCAGCATATGCAAACAACAAAATCATGACTGCATCACCGGCAGAGCTTACACTCATGCTGTATGATGGTGCAATCAAATTTTGTAATATTGCCATCATGGCAGTGGAGAAGGAGGATATCCAGCAGGCTCATACAAATATCCGCAAGGTTGAGCGTATCATAGAGGAGTTCCAGTCCACCCTTGATGACAAATATCCGGTATCAAAGGATTTTAACAATGTATACACATATCTTCACAGACGCCTTGTCGAGGCAAACATAAAGAAGGACAAGGAGATTCTTGAGGAGGTGCTTGAGCACCTGCGCACTATGCGTGACGCGTGGAAAGAGGTCATGCAGGCCACATGCAATGGAAACAAGCTGCATGTGTCATAGATAAATGTATCATAAATCACCGACAGGGATTATAGAGAGTTTTTAACTTAAACAAAACGCAGAGACAGCAGCATGAAGCTAGTTTGTTTGTGCGTTTTGTGCTATCATAGAGATGATTATAGTTAAAACAATTGGAAATACAGGGAGAACACCATGGAACAGACATACATAGATATAATGATACAAAGCCTTGAGAAAAAGGAACAGGTACTCGACCGGATAATAGAGCTTGATATCAAGCAGAAGAACCAGCTCGAGGATCCACAGCTCACACCTGACGACTTTGACGAGGTAGTTGAGGCAAAGAGCAGGCTCATCGACCAGCTCAATAATTTAGACTCAGGCTTTGAGAAGCTTTTTGAACGTACAAAGGAAGAACTGAATGGTCACAAAGAGGACTACAAGGAGCAGATACGCACCATGCAGGAGCATATCCGCAGTATCACGGACAAGAGCGTAAAAATACAGAGTCAGGAGGCCCGTAACAAGGATCTCATGACTCTGAAATTTGCATCCATAAAGAAGCAGGCCCGCGAGGTGCGTGTCGGCACGCAGGCAGCAAGCCGCTACTACAAGTCCATGTCAGGAACCGGATATATGGAGCCGCAGTTTATGGACAATAAAAAGTGAAAAGCTTAATTTAATACCTCACCACAATATCCCCAAGCCCCGAGTCAATAACCAGGTGCTTTCTTGCATGCTCATTTACCTCATACTCATCGTCATAGTCATTGCCGTTGATTGTGATATCGCCTGTACCAGAGTCCAGGTCCATCATGTAGCCGTCAAGCGACTGTGAGGATGTCACCGTGATATCGCCTGTACCACCGTCGATATCCATCTTATCAAAGGCACAGTTTTCAAAGCTAAGGTCGCCGGTTCCGCCATCCACATCACATGTGGCGAAGCTGCAGCCTGTGACATACAAATCGCCTATGCCGGTGTCAAATTCTGCATCGGCGACGGTCAGAGCATCGAGGCTTACCTCGCCTACGCCTGTATCAAAGGAGAGCTTGTTCAATGAGGCGCCCTCAGGAATGGTAACAGTGATTTCGCTCGTGGTGTTTCTTCTGTAGTTGGATCCTTTGCTCTGTGATATTGTGAGGGTATCGCCGGAGCTCTTAATCTTTGGAACCAGACGCTTGTTGCATTTGTATGAGACCGTATAGCTGTCACCGGTTTTTACGTTGATATTCGATATGGTTGTATCAAATATCAGGTTTGAAAATTCATCGACTGAAAGCTCCTTCGTGCATACGTTTCCGGGAGACTTGTCTGAGCACGGAATCAGATTGTCAAACAGGCCTAGGGCAAAGCCCCCGATATGGTAGAGACTCCCGGCAATGATGCAGACCACGGTAATTATTGTAATTATTATTAGATATATATTCTTTTTCATGACTTGTCTCCATTTCTGAATTATCTTGTTGCATAATTTGTTTTGTGATTATTCAAAATATGCTACACACATTTTTGACTGTCCTGGTTTCCATTAATTTCCATGTTTATCGCCGAGCAGATTTTCCACCAGCGAATTGATGATTGCGGCTATTGGCCAGATAATCCATGTGATACCCCAGTCAAAGGTAATAAAGCTCCAGCATAGATAGATGCATGTGACAGTTGACCAGTAGACTGACATGATTGCAGCCACAACAGGGTTTTCATAGTGCACCTTGCCATCGTGTGAATTGGCAAAATTGCCGCCCATAGTCTGTGCTCCGTTCAGGGAAAGAAGCTTGTCAAAGCCTGATTTCTTCATGTTTGTGAATACTATCATGAATACACCGATTGCTATAAACACGAGCACGAGTCCGCCTGAAAGTGAGTCTGCGAAGGTGCTCTTGGTGTTCAGTGAGCTGATTATGATTGCCGGCACTGCGCAGAGTATGCAGAGCATGATACCCACTGTTAAAAGCATCGCATGTGTGGAGCGGTAGCTTTCCTTTCGCTCGATGCCCCAGTTTGCCGTCTCAAAATCTATGCAGTAAGGCTCTTGCTTCAGGTAGCTCCACTTGGATGAGATAGAGCCTGAAAAAATGAAGAAGCCGACTGCCACCGCGACACACAGGAACAGGAAGGTAATGCCGATTGCATCAGATGCGTCAGGTGAAGCGAGTGAACGCGGAATGCATTCGCTGAATATCGGTCCAAGGCTTGCGAGGATGCAAAGCAGCACTCCAAACGCTGTGAGATATGCTTGTTTTGCCGAATCCCTGAGGAATGCGGCAGCAGTCTCGCGGGAGAGTGTTTTGGCAGCAGGCATTGCCTGACTGGGATCCACAAAGCTCTTGATACCGAGTGAGTCGGCGAGCTCGTCAAGATTTCCAAACTCTGATATGACTATGCCTATGGCTTCGTTGTCGGATTTGCCCTCAGATATCAATTCGTTGTATTTATCCTCCATCATCTGATAGAGCTCATATTTGGCTTTTTGCACCTCGGGGGTATTCGGGAGGTGCGAAAACATATTTTCCAGATAATTCTTTATAGTTTCCATAAAATGTCTCCTTTAAAATCGTATAAATTTGCTTACTACATCAAGTGTCAGCTTCCATTCCTCGCATTTGAGCCTGTAGTACTCTCTGCCGGCATCCGTAACCTGATAGTAGGTCCGGCGCTTTCCACTTGCATTGTCGTTCGAAGAGAATGATGAGATATAACCGTTTTTCTCAAGGCGGGTAAATGCAGAATAGAGAGTTGTTTCTTTTATGACGTATTTTTCCTCGGATATTAGCTTTATCTGCTTTGAAATCTCGTAGCCGTAGGATGGTTTGTCGAGAAGCAGGTAGAGTATGATGGTATCGTTGTATCCGCGGATAACATCGCTGCTTATATTTAGCATTATTCACCTCCTGTATCAAGTGTTTATTTCATCAGGCATGTTAAAATTATTCAATACTACGTGTGACGTACTACGAGTGTCATACTATGTCTGTCGTAGTAAACATATCACATGTTGTTTTTCGTGTCAACCGTAATTTTAGAATAAATTAGTTCTCGCTGTAAGTCTGCATAAAATTTGTTTTATAAAAAATGTTTCGGATAGTTGCTATTATTTTAAAAAGTTAGCCTCTCCGTACAAAAATTAGCGGTAAAATACGTTGACATACACCATATCTTTTGCTATAGTCTTTTAAAGCAAAGGCGATTAATTAAATACACACTACCTCTGAGGGAGTAGTTCGCGTATTCTTAAATATACGTGGTTTGTCAACAGACCGGTCAATAGACCTGGCAAACATTAAAGAATGAGACTCAAGTATGCGGCACACAATAAAGCTATATAAGCCATATAATCATAGCTTTATAAGGTTTCGTGTCTGCATGCGAGGGTCTCATTTTTTCATATGAAGCTACATGTGAAGCTATCATATACTCATTTCATATAATCATATGAGAGAAATTAATCGCCGCACACTAGGCAAAAGGGAGAAAAATATGGTACTATTTATTGAAATCCTGCTTATAGGAGTAGGTTTGTCAATGGACGCCTTTGCGGTATCTATCTGCAAGGGACTTGGAATGACAAAGGTAAACAGAAAGCAGGCGCTGACAATCGGTCTGTATTTCGGAGGCTTTCAGGCGCTGATGCCGTTTATCGGCTATATGCTGGGCATCCGCTTTGAGAAGTACATCACAAGCATTGACCACTGGATAGCATTTATCCTGTTAGGCTTTATCGGTGGCAAGATGGTTTATGAGGCAGTCAGGGAAAAGGATGATGACGCGGTCGGACAAAAAGACCTGGCGCTCAACCAGGGGGAGATGTTTCTGCTTGCAATTGCGACAAGTATCGATGCGCTGGCAGTCGGAATCATGTTTGCATTTACCTATGACAATTTAAACATCTACTGGGCTATTGCAATCATCGGACTTACCACCTTTGTGCTTTCAATCATCGGTGTTATAGTCGGAAACTTTTTCGGCAATAAATATAAAAAGAAATCAGAGATAGCCGGAGGAATCATTCTCATACTCATAGGTGTGAAGATATTGCTTGAACACCTGGGAATTATAAGCTTTTAAAAAATAAAAAACGGAGGAATCAACATGGAAAATTTCATCAATAATGCACCGTTTATAGTGGTGTTGCTTAGCCTCATAGTGGGCTTTGTGTTTTTGGTAAAGGGCGCAGACCTGTTCGTGGAGGGCAGCTCAAGCGTGGCAAAGCGCTTCAAGGTGCCGTCACTTATCATTGGACTGACAATTGTTGCGATGGGAACCTCGCTTCCTGAAACAGCGGTCAGTGTGGCAGCATCCATAGCACACAACAATACGCTTGCAGTCAGCAACGTGACAGGCTCAAACATATTTAACCTTATGGTAGTAATCGGCGTGTGCGCTTTGATGACACCGGTAGTGGTGGACGGAGCATCATTAAAAAGGGATTTCCCATTTTCGATGATATGTGCCATTTTACTTCTTGTCATGGGAACAATCGGCATGACACTCGGCAGAGTGGACGGAATAATACTGCTCGGCTGCTTTGCAGGATACATTTTCTACCTTATCAGACACACATTAAAACAGAACAGGCAGACATCAGATGAGGAGGTCGATGAGATACCGCTTATCTCAATGCCAAAAGCAGTGATTTTCATACTAATCGGAGCTGTCGGCATCGCAGTAGGCGGAGATGTCGTAGTAGACAGTGCAAGCCGCATAGCGATTGACCTTGGAATGAGCCAGACACTCGTCGGACTGACCATCGTATCTATCGGAACATCACTTCCGGAGCTTGTGACATCAATAGTCGCAGCCAGAAAAAATGAGGTCGATATGGCGCTCGGAAATGCAGTCGGCTCATGCATTTTCAACATACTCATGGTGCTCGGAATTGCATCAGCCATCAGCCCGATAGCATTCATACAGGAAAATATCATAGATATTATCGTGCTTGTGGTATTTTCACTCATCGTGTGGATTATGGCATGGACAAAGCGTGAGATAAAAAGAGGCGAGGGCATCATCATGCTGCTAATGTATGCAGCATATACAGCGTATATTATTATACGATAGGGGAAAATACCTTTTGACCCTTTAATCATATGATGTAATGAGAATATAGATGCAGGCTGGGAATACGCGCATGAGCACGGAATAGATGAAATTGTGGTGCATGCACCTTATATAATAAATCTTGCAAATACAGTAAAACCGGAGACTTATGAGCTTGCGGTTGAATTTCTGGAAAAAGAGATTGCTCGTACTGCAGCGATGCGAAGCCGTATACTTGTTTTGCACCCGGGAAGCCACGTAAATGCAGGAGCGGAAGCGGGAATAGCACAGATCATAAAGGGACTTAATACGGTGCTTAACCAGAATGATGATGATGTATTTATCGCACTTGAGACAATGGCAGGAAAAGGCAGCGAGATTGGGCGTTCATTTGAGGAAATCAAGGCGATTTTCGATGGCGTAAACAAGAAAGACAGGCTCAGGGTCTGCTTTGATACCTGCCATGTAAATGATGCCGGATATGATATCGTAAATCATTATGATGATGTTTTTGCAGAATTTGACAAGGTGATAGGCCTTGACCGGATAGCGGTTTTCCATGTAAACGACAGCATGAATCCGCTCGGTGCGCACAAGGACAGACATGCCAATATTGATAATGGCACAATAGGCTACGATACGCTTCACAGGCTCATGCACGATGAGAGATTTGCGGATATTCCAAAGATTCTCGAGACACCGTGGCTGTGTGAGGAAGGCTCCGCAAAGAAGACGATACCTCCGTATAAAGAAGAAATTGCGTGGCTGAGGAAATGATTAATATGAGTGACTACGATAATAAAATGATATGAGCGTCAAAAGGTATTTTGACCCTTTAATGCATATATTTGATTATACTTTTTTAGATGAAGGCTTATTACCAGCTGAGATAGTTAATCTTACGGCAACGATTGCTGCATTTAATGCTATATCAGATACGCGTAAGGAAAGCAATAAAAGCATATATACGGAGCTGGAAAAGATTGCCAGAGTACAGTCGGTTAAAGGGTCTAACGCGATAGAAGGTATTGTTACAACAGATGCACGTATAAAGCAGATAGTTGACGGCGACAGTGCGCCTCTAAATCGTGATGAGCGCGAGATTGAAGGGTATAGGGATGTACTGGATGAGATATATTCTAATCATGATCAAATGTCATTTAGTGAAAATATGATTCTGCATATACATGACCCATGTGTGATATTGGTTTTTTTGTGTATACACCCATTTGCTGATGATGATGTTATAATAAGGACAAAGTTAGAGAAAACCAGTAAAGTCAAGGGGTTAGCACTAATTCAATGTCATTAAGTTAAGAGTTTGACAGGGTTCAAAAAAGGCAGTCACAATTCTGGAAAGAAAAGTGACTGTCTTTTTATTGCTCAGTTGTCCCTTTGAGCAAATTGGGATTGACATTTTTTTAAATTTTTCTTTTGTTCGATTTTTCAGTAATATTTGCATTTGTGTTCTTGCCATTTTATGCAATTTAGCAAAACGCTCACTTTGCGGCAAGCCTTCCTTTATTAGTTCGGCATTTTGGCTTTCCATATTTACCAAGATAATCAGTTCCTCAGCTGTAGCATAATCTCTGATATGTTCACCCTTCTGCGCCTCAATAGGATGTTCATCTCTCCATTCTAGTGCTTTCTTTCCATTTTTAGCTCCTTGTTTGACTACTAATTGACCACGAATTATATCGAAGTTACTAGTGCGTAGACTAAAAAATGTTATTTTGTTCATTTTTTTCTGATTTTTTGTCATTACAATTTGTTATATTCCGATAAGTTCCGATAAATTTCGTTGACAAGTCACAATTGATTTGATACGATTTATACAAGGGTTGGAACTCTTGGTAAATGTTTTTTGCATAATTATGAAGTGCTGATCGAAGATTCAAATGATGGCGTTCTTGGAATAGATCGGAAGAGCACACGTCTGAACTCCAGTCACACTTGAATATCGTATGCCGTCTTCTGCTTGAAAAAAAAAAA
>ENA-UPWU01000239-UPWU01000239.1-human-gut-metagenome-genome-assembly--contig:-NODE-239-length-24445-cov-9.341144_pt1 | contig 24445 bp, 25 predicted proteins | sample MGYA00250058_ERZ773392 | MGnify/ENA primary metagenome ERZ773392 (study PRJEB29103, sample SAMN06112084) | human gut metagenome | biome: human gut; feature: ankylosing spondylitis patient; material... | reverse complement strand
ACAAAAAGCAAACTATCTACGCGCGACAAACCTAACAAATAAGAGATAAAAGACAACATTATCCACGTTTTTATACAACCACGTGTAAAAGCGTGCTCTCTGACGCGGAATGAAACTCCCCAAAAAAGTTCACTGAACCTAAAAAAAAGATGTCTTTGATGTAACATTTACGGTGTGTCTGTGTCTTAATAGTGAACATGGAACAAAATGAATTTGAAATAGAGGCAAAACGAATGCGACCGGCCTTACTCAGAATGGCCACTCGTTATCTGGAAGATTCCGACGATGCAGAAGATGTAGTACAGGATGTGCTATTGAAGCTTTGGTTTCTGCGTGGAAAGTTGGACAAATACCGCAGCGTAGATGCACTTGCCATTGTTATAATCACATACTGCATTAGTAGGAATATTTTTATCCTTTACACTCTGCAATGCAGTTTTAATATCATCCAATGACATTCTGTATTCTTTCATAAGAACATCAATAAAAGGTTGTCTGTATTCTATCAGCTTATCTCGTTCCAACTTATGATTATTGTAATTGGACGCTCTGTACTGCTTTCCCTTATAAGCAAGGTCATTGATTTTCTTCTCATGCTTTGCTATGCAATTTAATATGTACTCCTTTGTAAGAGTATTTGTATTCAATTTATCTTCCATCTTTAATCTATAACTTCTATCCATGTCTTACCTCCCTAGTGGGTGTCTGCGTGGCAGCCACAAATGATATTTGTTCCGTTCCTTACGTCACTACACAAAATCATTGATTCTCGTATAATTTTTTTGTATTTAAAAAAATGACACTTTATATTCGTAATAGGATGATATTTAAAAACACCCCCAATTAGACACACCAACTAGGTATATGTAATATATATTAGAGTGTCTAAATTGGGGTCTAAATTATTCCACCCTAAATTTGCAAATATATCATCTAATTCCTTGTCATATTGTTTTCTTTTTTCTTCCTGTTCCTTCTCATACTTAATAGATAAGAACTTTTGTGATAATTTTCTTTGAATATCAACATAGTATTTTGGATATGTAAATATTTCCTCTACATCTTTCAACGCAGGAACTTTGCCCCAATTATCTTCTTTCCAGTTTTCCACATATTCGTCATATTCAATCAATGCTTTTTTCATCCTATTATCAGAAACAGTCTGAGCATTTTTATCTATTGATCCTATAACCAATTCATTCAGATACAACATCTGTAACTCATGTTGTAGCAGTACACGCACCAAGTTAATATCATAATTGTTGTTTACATAGATACTTGTCGCAAAATACTTTCTGAATGAATGTGAACCGATTCCCCTAAGCTCCAAGTAATCACATGTAAGTTTCAGATGCTTTGTAACAGCTCTTTCAGATATGTCAAACAATTTTGCATTTGGGTGTATATTATTTTCCAGTGCATATGACTGAATGTAAATGTATATATCTGTTGGTACTGTAAACTCTCTCCGCTTTTGCGTTTTCTGTTCTATGATGTTGAGTCTGTATCTATCACCATCTCTTATTATGTCTGATAGCCTTAAATGTAATATGTCACTGATTCTAAGTCCAAGATTTGCTTCAAGTGATAATGCTGTAGCAACTCTGTTGTTTGGCTTTACAATATGACCATCTGGACAGATACCCCCCTGTCGGATTGTTGTTATGATTAGTTTGTATTGTTCCTCTGTCAATGCGACAGTTTTCTTATTCAATATCTCACCACCTAAAAAGTTCCTATTGTTGATAATATTTAGTTCTTATTTCCATTGATTTATTTGATAGTTTCCAGTAAACCGCACCAATAAAGGAAAGTTCCATTTCCGTAACAGATTAGGTACTAAATTTTTTATTGTCATTTCTGTTGTACTATCTTATACTATCAATGTAATAAAACCCCCCTTCAATTTCTCCACACTTTCAACAATTTTTTCAAAATAATTTTTATGAGGTAAATAATGAATATAGAAATACACGAGCGTAATCGCTTCAATAAACTTTTACACAAGATACATAATAATATAGAAGATACTGCTTTTAAATTGCTTTTAAGCATTCCAGAAGATATGATTCCAAGCTCCCTTATGAATCGGATTGAGCATTATATTGATAAACGTATGAATGAGTTACAGTATCAGCTTATTCGTGACAACTGGCGCAGTATAGAGCTTGAGAAAGCAGCAGTACAACTTAATAGCAAGAATTAAAAATAAACACCTTTGGATTTTCCATTGGTGTTTTTTATTGAACATTTGTTTTGTATATGATATAATTGGCTATGTAATTGAACAGAAAGCAGGATGTGATTTTCCGATTGTTAGATGCCCTCTAGTTTACAAAGGAGGGTGATGCCCTATGAGTTTAGATAATGTATTAACTCTTCTACTCGTCATATTTGCGGCTCTGTCATACATAGACAATCATAATAATAAAAAGAAATAGCATCCTCTACGGCTCAATGTGAAGGATGCTATTCTTTATAGCTTAATTTTACTGAGGGCAAATCGGAGTTCATATCCGATTCACTTTCTAAGTAGATTATACATGAGGGTGCTTGAGAAATCAAGTACCCTTTTTTTATCTTATCCTTGATTGCTTGACATATAAATCCTGCTTTTGAGCATTTTTTAGCTGTACAGTAGTTATTGTTATGGAATGGTCTGAAAAACACATAATAATCACGTTCTATATGCTTTGATATAGTCTTATTAAGATGTCCTAATCATATGGATTACGTCATTCATTATTCAGTTGTATTTTCAGCTCATTTTTGACACCATTTATGAACCACCAAAAACACCATTTTAAACCCACGGCATGAAAAATTATGCCAATTTATGCCAACTTATACCAAGATTTGGTGTTTTATGTAATTTTAATTTTTTCTAAGAAGCCCCAGAATACCGCTATTTTCCAATTATCTCGCGATTGTTTATGAACTCGTACGGTACCTCCTGGTATACGTAATAATTGAGCCAGTTGGAATAAAGTATATTGCCGTGAGACCTCCACTGTAAAAGTGGCTTTTGTGTATCATCATTATCCGGATAGTAGTTCACCGGCATATCTATATCAAGTCCCTTTTTCTTATCCCTCTCGTACTCATTGTGAAGAGTATATCTGTCATACTCAGGATGTCCCATCACAAAAATCTTTTTACCGTCCTGATCCATCAGAAGGAATACTCCGGCATCATCCGACTCCGCAAGTATAGTAAGCTCAGGATGCTTTAATATATCCTCCTTTAAGACCTCGGTATGTCTTGAGTGCGGTGCGTAAAACACGTCATCGAAGCCTCTGACAAGTGGGATTTTTCTGTTCTTTACACGGTGCGCATACACACCAAACTTCTTCTTCGGAAGCACACGCTTTGGTATGCCGTAGTGATAATATAATCCTGCCTGTGCACCCCAGCACAGATGAAGTGTGGAGAAAGCATGTGTCTTGCTCCACTCCATTATACTGCATATCTCATCCCAGTAGTCTACCTCCTCGTATTCCATAAGCTCAACCGGTGCCCCTGTGATTATCATGCCGTCAAAGTACCTGTCCTTTATATCGTCAAAGGTCTCGTAAAATTTGTTCAGATGACTGAGTGATGTGTGAGTGGCCTCGTGAGTAGATGTGGTCACAAACGTTACATTGACCTGTATAGGGGTATTTGACAGCGAGCGCAGTATCTGAAGCTCTGTGTCCTCCTTTAATGGCATGAGATTTACAATCGCAATCTCCAGCTGTCTGATGTTCTGATGTGATGCCCTGTTTTCGTCCATCACAAATATATTTTCTCTCTCAAGTATTTCCTTTACAGGTAAATCATTTTGTGTCTTTATAGGCATTTTATAACCTCTTTTCTAACGCCCAAACATCTCTATAAATGTATCCTCCGAGATGATAGGTATTCCTAATTCTTTTGCTTTTTTATTTTTTGATGAAGTAGATTCAGTGTCGTTATTTACCAGATAGTCTGTCTTTTTTGACACGCTTCCTGTCACCTTACCGCCCTGTGACTCCACATAGGCCTTAAACTCGCTTCTGTTGGCAAAATCATGCACATCGCCTGTGATAACAAAGGTCTTGCCGTTTAAGCTTCCCTCTGACATATCCTTTATATCGACCTGTTCTATGTCAAGCTCCTTAATCAGTGCTTCAAACATCGCACTGTTTTTGGGATTTGCATACCATTCAAGTATGGAGCCTGACTTTTCCTGGCCTATACCGTCTATATCCACAAAATCAGTGGCATTTCTCATCCTGTCCGCAAAACCCTCAAAGCCTATCGCATTGACAATTTTCTTGCCTGCATCGGTACCTATAAGAGGTATACAGAGTGCAAATATCAGATTAACAGGATGGACATGTCTGCTTTTTTCGATGGCAGTCTGCATATTCATGCATGATTTTTCTCCAAAGCCTTCCATGCTGCTTATCTTATCAAAATGCTCGGGCAGATGGTATATGTCAGGGAACTGTTTTATGAATCCCTCATTTATAAATTTTAGCATTGTCTGTACCGAAAGTCCATCTATATCCATTCCGCTTTTGCTGACAAATCTTGAAAACTTTTTAACATTCTTGGCTGTACAATCAGGATTTGTACAATGCAGCGTCTTCACACCGCTGTTTTTACTTACAAATATGCGTGTCGGATGATGACACACCGGACATTCCTTCGGAATCTCAACTGCTCCCACCGCATCCTTTACAGCTATGCATTTCGGAATAATCTTGTTGGCTTTTATCACGGAAAGTGTACACTCTTTTCCCACTCCAAGCCTTTCTATTTCAGTCAGATTGCAAAGCGAAGCTCTCGAAACCGTCGTACCCTCTATCTGCACCGGCTCAAAAATAGCCACCGGCGATATTGTCGAAACCGCACACGACCACTCAATATAGCGAAGTCTCGTATCTACAGCCTCATCCTGCCACTTAAAAGCAAAGCCGGCTCTCGTAGCATGATGCCCTGTGACGCTTCCGCCTGCAGCGTAGGCAGTGTCATCATAGCATATGACAAGTCCGTCCACAGGCACATCCATCCTGCCACTCTCGACATCCCTTGTCCAGCGTTTTACAGCCTCATCAAGGCCTGCCGCATCTGTCGCCTCCCTTTTGACAACATTAAATTTCATATCACTAAGATAGCTCATTCTATCTCCCCATGATATGATATCATCATCTATATGCACGAGTGTAAACGCATAAAACACTACATGTCTGCGCTTAACTTCTTCCACATCATCGAGATTTAATGTACCGGAGGCAAGGTTCCTTGGATTGGCATATTTCTCATCATCGTCCTCGATTGTATCATTTAACAGCTTAAAATCCGTGTAGGAAATTGTCGCTTCCCCTCTTACAACCATATGTCCCTTGTATGGTATCTCCTTTGGGAAGCCGCTTATGGCATCCTGCAAAAAGGTGATGTTACTTCCTACAGTTCCATTTCCTCTCGTCAGTATTTTCACAAGCCTGCCACCGTCATATGTGAGCACGAGTGTCAGTCCATCGAGCTTCCATGAAAGCCAGATTGGCATATCACCTGCCCATTTCTTAAGCTCCTCAATACTCTTTGTCTTTGCAAGTGAAAGTGCCGGATACTCATGCGGCTCACGATTTCCAGCCTCTGCCTCATAGCCTGCATTCTGTGTCGGACTGTCCTGACGGATATATCCTGTTTCTTTTTCAAGCTGTGTAAGCTCATCAAACAGTGCATCCCACTCGTAGTTTGGCATTATTTCATCTGCGCCGTTGTAGTAAGCCCTGGACGCGCGGTTAAGACTTTCAACAAGCTCATCTATCTTATCTTTTATTTTGTTATTCTCCATGCTGTAATAATCCCCTGTCTGCTTTACTTTGCTCTTCTATCCGGATATTTCTTATCCGTATGTTTCTTATCCGTATATTTCTTATCAGAATGATTCTTATTCGTATCAGGCATAACCGGCTGATTCGAGGAATCCGCAATCAGTCTTTTGAGTCCCTTGTATTCAAGTGGTGTCACTGCCCTGTACTTTCCTCTTGGCAGGTCACCAAGCTCAATATTCATGATTCTTACTCTCTCAAGCTTAACCACACGGTAGCCAAAGTATTCACACATCCGTCTTATCTGTTTGTTGTAGCCCTGTGTCAGAATAATCTTAAACTGCTTTGAGGACAGCTTTTTCACATGGCACTTTCTGGTTGTCACACCAAGCTCTACAAGCGGTACGCCTCCTGCGAGCCCTCTTATGAAGCTGTCAGATATTGTTTTGTTTACTGTGACAATATACTCTTTTTCGTGTCTGTTGCCGGAGCGCATCATCTTATTTACTATCTCGCCATTGTTGGTCAGAAGTAAAAGTCCCTCTGAATCCTTATCCAGCCTGCCAATTGGATAAATGCGCTTTGGGTAATTAAGATAATCTATCACGTTGTTTTTTTCCCTTTTTTCCGCTGTACAGACTATGCCGGCCGGCTTATTGAGGGCAATCAGTATCATCTCTTCTTCCTTTGATACTACCTGTCCATTATATGTGACAGTCTGTCCCTTTAGAACTCTGTCACCTGTCTTTGCTGTCACGCCGTCTATTCCTACTTTGCCGGCTTCTATCTGCCTGTCTGCCTCACGCCTTGAGCACACGCCCGCTTCACTGAGGAATTTATTTATTCTTACACCATTTTCTTCCATACCATATCCTCTTTTTAGATTGCTTTATCCGATATACATAAACCAGGTTGCAGCCTTTTCTACTCTTTACAGCAGTCATTTGCCATGTAGATTAAAACACGGAGACCTTTAAGCCTCCGTGTTGCTTCTTATGATTGTATGCACATCTGTTACTTTGTATTGCTTTTACTGTCCTACTGTCTGGAGATTCTCTGTCTTGATATAAGCTCTGCCATTTGTTCCGGCGCTGTAGGATACTATAGTCCAGTCGCCCTCTGTGCCATATGCTGTAAGTGTTACCTGCTCCTTTAAGAGACCAAGCTCCTTGGCATCTGTGCTTGCACCGTCACGTACCTTTACAACATCCTTTGTCACTACCTGATACTCAGCCGGTGCCTGTGGCTGCTCTGCCGGCTGCTGATTTGCAGTATTGGCATCTGTAGTCTGTCCTGCATTCGGATCTGTGGTCTGTCCTGCATTCTGGTCAGTGGTCTGTCCTGCATTTGCATCCGTAGTCTGCTGATCTGTGGTCTGTCCGGCATTTGCATCTGTGGCCTGCTGGTCGCTGTTTTGTGCTGCATCATCTGCCTGCTGAGTATCTGCCTCTGTAGTCTGTGTGTCTGCATCAGACTTCTTTAAATTGGCAATGCCAGACGATGTGTACCACTGCTTTATAGCACCTGTGAGTGTTGTCTCAAGCATAGTCTTTAAATTGGCATCAGAACCGACCGCCTGCTCATATGCCTTTTGTACCTCCTCATGAAGGTCTGCAAACTCAGATGAAGCAGTATACTTAGAAATAAGCTCCATAATATCGTCATCGAGTTCATTCTCGCAGTATGTTCTGTTGAAATTACTGTATACATTGTTTATAAAGAGCTTTCCGTCCTTACCTGTCTCTATATAAAGGAAGTCAAGTGTAGGTGCCTGTGTATCAACTCCCGTAAACTTTATGCTGTTTTTAACAGACACAAAGTATGTTCCCTTTTTCAAACCATTCTTGGTGTAAGGTGTAATGTCATTGACTGACTCATAGTACTGGCTGACAACACCAATATAGCTCTTCTCGTTGTCGCTCATAGGTGTCGCAAGCTTGCCAAGTGTATCAAGGTCATCACCCACGTATGCCTTGTAATAATCAGCAAGTAATGTGCTGATATCGTCCTTGGCGTCATTTGTATAATCCTTTTCAAACTCAAAATCCTTCACCGAAATCTCTGTCTGTGATCCTGCTTCAGTATTGGATTGTCTACCATTATTGCCTCCTGCGACAACTACTATAAGTATAAGTATGAGTCCTACAAGTACACCTGCTACTCCAACGTATTTTTTATTTTCTGCGCAAAACTGCTTTATATTATCCAATGTTTCCTTGTTAAAAAAGTCCTTCATGTGATTCCTCCATTAACCCAACATATCAAAATCAAAGTATGTGACCGACGCGAATCGAACGCGCACTCGCCGGAGTCGGAGTCCGGAATTTTATCCATTAAACTACGGTCACAAAAAAAGTTACCAACTATTTATATCACATCTTTTAGTTTTTTTCAATGTTACTTTTTTCTTATTATAACTTTTTATGCATACTATTATAATTGATAAAAATTTGACAATATATTTCATTTATCTTATTATTTAACTGTTTGGGCATTATATATTGGAAATTTTTTCCGATATGCCATAAAAATATACCATTTTAATTAATACAATTACTATTTATATAAGGAGCAGTATTATGAGTTTCACATTTTTAAACCAGCTTCCAACTCCTGCACAGATTAAGGAGGAGTATCCTCTGTCAAAGGAGCTTACCGAGCTTAAAGCGAAGCGCGATGCAATGATTTCAGATGTTATCTGCGGAAAAGATGATAGATTTCTCGTCATTATCGGACCATGTTCAGCCGACAACGAGGATTCAGTCTGCGACTATGTCAGCCGTCTGACAAAGATTCAAGAGGATGTAAAGGACCGCGTAATCATCATCCCTCGTGTATATACAAACAAGCCAAGAACAACCGGCGAGGGCTACAAGGGAATTGCCTCACAGCCTGACCCTGAGAAGGCTCCTGACATGGTTGAGGGTCTTATCGCCATGAGAAAAATGCACATCCGTGTCATCGCAGAGAGCGGACTCACCTGTGCAGATGAGATGCTTTACCCTGAGAACTGGGGCTATGTTGAGGATCTTCTCTCATATGTGGCAATCGGCGCTCGTTCTGTTGAGGATCAACAGCATCGTCTCACCGTCAGTGGCTTCGATGTGGCCAGCGGCATGAAAAACCCTACAAGCGGTGATTTTTCCGTCATGCTCAATTCTGTTTACGCAGCACAGCACCCACATCATTTTGTTTACAGAGGCTATGAGGTTGAGACATCAGGAAATCCTCTGACTCACGTTGTTTTAAGAGGTGCTGTCAGCAAGCATGGCAACACTACAACAAACTACCATTACGAGGACTTAATCCGTCTGCACGAAATGTACGACAAGATGGACGTTGTCAACCAGGCGGCTATCATCGATACCAACCATTCCAACTCCGGAAAGAAGTTCAAGGAGCAGATTCGTATCGCCAAGGAAGTTATGCACAACAGACAGCTTTCCTCTGATATCAAATCACTTGTCAAGGGTCTTATGATTGAGAGCTATATTGAGGAGGGCAGCCAGAAGATTGGTGAGCATGTCTACGGAAAATCCATCACCGATCCATGTCTAGGATGGGAGGATTCAAAGAAGCTTATCTACGACATTGCAGAAATGAATTCTTAAACCACAAATTATACACACATTTTTTTACAAAACACAAGCCACAGGAGTACATATCCTGTGGCTTGCATTATTTTGTCGGTTTATTATTTAATCATATTGCTATAAGCAAGAACTGCACTGACTGTTTTGGAATCCTGGATTTTTCCGGCATAAATCATGTCGCACAGCTCCTTTAGGGTGTATATTTCCACATCGATTGACTCGGCATCATCGAGATGCTGCTTGCCCTTTTTCAGGTTTTTGGCAAGATAGACATCTACTTCTTCGTCGCAAAAGGCAACTGTTGTGCGAAGTGAAAGTAAAAACGAGATATCATCAGAGCTGTAGCCCGTCTCCTCCTTAAGCTCCCTTTCTGCACACAGTCTGGTATCTTCTCCCACAAAGTCTCTGCAGCCTGCCGGAATCTCTATTGTCTCTCTCTCGAGAGCATTTCTATACTGACGCACCATGATTATCCTGCCATCATCAAGCACCGGAAGCACTGCCGCAGCGCCCTTTCTGTGTGAGACAAAATCCCATTCCTCAGTCTTACCGTTTGCAAACTGCATTGTATCCTTGTATATATCAAGTATTGAGCCCTTATATACAAGCTCTCTTTTTTGCCGTTTCATTTCATCAATCATTTTACTGTTTACCTTCTAAATAATTAAAGTTCAGAGTCTCCATTTTGATTAGAAATCCACCTCTGTGTCATAATAGCAGCATTTGAGAAGCTTCTCCATCTCCTCCTGGCTTGGCTGGCGAGGATTTGAGCCTGTACAAGCATCAAGGATAGCATTTGCAGCAATCTCAGGAAGTCTCTCAAGGAATACCTCCTCCGGTACCAAGCCCTGCTCTGTTGGATAGCTGTCTGCTCCGTAATTCTTGATGCAGTGTGGGATATTCAGATCATCATTCATGCCACGTAAGTATTTGATAAGAAGCTCAACCTTCTCATCAAGTGTCTCTCCACCCAGTTTCATGAAATCTGCTATTACGCCATAGCGTTCCTTTGCTGTCTCATCCTTTGCATTAAAAGCAATAACCTTTGGCAGATACATGGCATTGGCTGCTCCGTGGATGATATGTGCACCATAATCTGCAAAAGCTGCGCCTGTCTTGTGTGCCATGGAATGAACTATTCCAAGTAGTGCGTTGGAGAATGCCATTCCTGCCAGACACTGTGCATTGTGCATCGCATCTCTCTTTGCCATATCACCATTGTATGAATCGATCAGGTCATGCTGTATCATCTCTATTGCATGGAGTGCAAGTGGATCTGTAAAGTCACTGTTGGCTGTTGATACATATGCCTCGATGGCATGTGTCATGGCATCCATTCCTGTGTGTGCAACAAGCTTCTGTGGCATTGTCTCTGCAAGCTCAGGGTCTACGATTGCAACATCAGGTGTAATCTCAAAGTCTGCGATTGGATACTTGATACCCTTCTCATAATCTGTGATGATTGAGAACGCAGTAACCTCAGTTGCTGTACCTGATGTGGATGAAATAGCACAGAAATGTGCCTTCTTTCTAAGCTTTGGAATACCAAATACCTTGCACATATCCTCAAATGTGATATCCGGATACTCGTACTTAATCCACATAGCCTTAGCTGCATCTATAGGTGAGCCACCACCAATTGCTACAATCCAGTCCGGTTCAAACTCAGCCATGGCAGCCGCACCTTTCATGACTGTCTCAACTGACGGATCCGGCTCAATTCCCTCAAAAAGCTTTACCTCCATACCTGCTTCCTTCAAATAAGCCTCGGCTTTGTCTAAAAAGCCAAATCTCTTCATTGAGCCTCCACCTACACAGATAATAGCCTTCTTTCCCTCAAAGCTCTTTAATGCCTCAAGCGCACCCTTTCCGTGATATAAATCTCTTGGTAATGTAAATCTCTGCATTGTAAAACCCTCCATATGATATTTTATTATATAGTTTCTCCCTTGTAATATTTATAAATATTGCAGCCATCAAATACTGAATAGTTGCTAAATATTACACTTACCATTTTATAACATTTTACTAATTTTGTCACGTACCATTATCTGTTTTTGTGAATACAAGATATTTTATACATATATTTTTATGCAATATATACAAATTTCTTTAGTAGTAATGAACAGTTACCGATAATTTATTTCATACCATAAGCACAACATTGTAAAAATCGGCTGCATTTACGTTTTTTTTTGCAAAAAAGAAAAGGCTTCATAAGAAGCCTTTTCAAATGTACATGTTATTATGTCAAACCGACAATACGCTAATGCTCTACTTTGCGTAATCCACTATACGTGACTCACGTATTACATTAACCTTTATCTGACCCGGATACTCTAACTCAGACTCAATCTGCTTAGATATGTCTCTGGCCATGATAACCATGTCGGCGTCGCTGACCTGCTCAGGAACTACCATAATACGAATCTCTCTACCTGCCTGAATAGCAAAAGATTTCTCTACCCCTTTATAACCATTTGTAATGTCCTCTAACTGCTGAAGACGATTTGAATATGTCTCCAAAGTCTCTCTTCTTGCACCTGGACGTGCCGCACTGATTGTATCAGCTGCCTGCACGAGACATGCAATAAGTGACTCCGGTTCAACATCACCGTGATGTGATTCTACTGCGTTAATCACAAGTGGTGACTCTTTGTATTTCTTACATAATTCGGCACCGAGCTGGATATGTGAACCCTCCATCTCGTGATCTACTGCCTTACCTATATCATGTAATAAGCCTGCACGCTTTGCCATTCTGACATCCTCACCAATTTCAGCAGCCAGTAAGCCAGTCAGCTGTGCAACCTCGATAGAATGCTTTAACGCATTCTGACCGTAGCTTGTTCTAAACTTCATCTTTCCAAGAAGACGCACAAGCTCCGGGTGAATACCATGTATGCCCACCTCAAGTGTGGCAGCCTCACCCTCTTCACGAATCATATTATCGACTTCTTTTTGAGCCTTCTCAACCATCTCCTCTATACGAGCCGGATGGATTCTTCCGTCAACAATAAGCTTCTCAAGAGCTATTCTTGCAACCTCTCTTCTAATTGGATCAAAGCTTGACAAGATAACTGCCTCAGGTGTGTCATCTATAATCAGATCTACACCTGTCATAGTCTCAAGAGTACGGATATTACGTCCCTCTCTTCCTATGATACGTCCCTTCATCTCATCATTCGGAAGCGATACTACTGAAATAGTAGTCTCAGACACATGGTCTGCTGCACATTTCTGAATAGCTGTAACCACGTAATCCTTAGCCTTACGGTTTGCCTCTTCCTTTGCTTTGTTTTCCATTTCCTTAATCATTTTTGCAGTATCAAGTTTTACATCTTCTTCAATGGTCTTTAAGAGATATTCTTTAGCTTGCTCGGAGGTTAATCCAGAGATTCTTTCAAGTTCCTGTAAACGCTGCTCGTTAAGCTTTGATATTTCAATCTTCTGCTTCTTGAGTTCCTCTTCCTTAACTGCAAATCCGGCTTCACGCTTCTCGATAGCTTCGAGCTTCTTGTCGACATTTTCTTCCTTCTGAACGATACGACGCTCATTACGGGAAATCTCGTTTCTACGCTCTTTGATTTCCTTATCCAGATCATTCTTAGCCTTAATAGACTCTTCCTTGATCTCAAGCATAGACTCGCGCTTCTTTTCCTCCGCAGTCTTTACAGCCTCATCAATGATTCCTCTTGCCTTCTCCTCAGCATTTCCTATCTTGGAGTTAGCAGATTTCTTCTCGTATGAAGCGGCTGCAAACCATACAATCAATGCAGTAACAATAATAGAAACTACAGCAGTAATGATATACGGTAGCATTACAGGAGCACCTCCTTTATTAAATTTTCATTGTATTTCACAAATTACAACAATTAAATTCTATACTTTTTGGTGCAAATTGTCAAGGTAATTGTGACCTCATTGCTGAAAGAATCTGGCTGCTCTTAAAGCCCCTGCGCATAAGAAACTGGTATATCCTGCGAAACTCCTTTTCATCACAGTTATCAGGATCATAGTGTTTCTTTTCAAGCAGCTTTGCTATATGTTTCTCTTCATCAGCAGTGTATTCGCTGTCTATGGCACAATTTATATCATCTCTGCCTATGCCCTTTGTCATAAGCTTCTGCTCCAGCTGCCTGCGGCTTAAGCTGTCCTGATGATACCTGACATATGTGGAAGCAAATCTGTAATCATCAAGATAATGAAAGCTCTTGACATAATCTATCGCTGCATCCACACAGCAATCCGGATATCCGCCCTGTGTGAGCTTTTCCCTAAGCTTTCTTTCACTCCTGTCCATCTGTTCAAGCAGATGCAGTGCTCTCTTTTTGGCTCTCTTTCCTACCACCTCAGTTATCAGCTTTTCGTAATCCGCTTCACTGATAAAGGATCTCTCCATAATAGAGTACCGCACGGCCTCTGTACGGTACAGCACACATGTCGTGCCATTATCAAAGGTCGTGCGGTATTTGCCTTTACCAATATTCTCATATCCGGTAATCTCTATCATATATAACCCTGCTCACTTATTATTCTTCTGCCTCAGGCTTTTTTGAGTCTTCCTGTACTTCAGCCTCCTCATCCTCAGGCTGTGTAAAATAAAAATCCCTTACCTTTGCCTCAAGCATATCAAAAAATGCCGGATTCTCATGGATATAAGTCTTTGCATTCTCACGACCCTGTCCTATCTTGTCTCCCTCGTATGCGTACCATGCACCGGATTTGTTGACAATGCCTGCATTTACTGCAAGATCAAGCACATCTCCTTCTCTTGAGATACCCTGTCCAAACATGATATCAAACTCTGCCTCTCTGAAAGGAGGAGCTATTTTATTCTTAACAACCTTTACGCGGACATGGTTGCCGACTATCTCACCGCCCTGCTTGAGTGACTCAGTTCTTCTGACATCAAGACGCACTGATGAATAGAACTTTAATGCCCTTCCACCTGTGGTAGTCTCAGGATTTCCAAACATCACACCTACCTTCTCACGAAGCTGATTGATGAATATAACGATACAATTTGACTTGCTGATAACTGCCGTGAGCTTACGGAGTGCCTGGCTCATAAGTCTGGCCTGAAGTCCGACATGGGAATCCCCCATATCTCCGTCAATCTCGGCCTTTGGTACGAGTGCCGCAACTGAATCGACAACCACAATATCCACGGCGCCGGAACGTACCATTGTCTCTGTTATCTCAAGTGCCTGCTCACCGCAGTCCGGCTGTGAAATATAGAGATTGTCAATATCAACACCTATATTTCTGGCATATACAGGATCAAGCGCATGCTCTGCATCTATAAAGCCTGCGATGCCGCCTCGCTTCTGTACCTCTGCAACACAGTGGAGTGCAACCGTTGTCTTACCTGATGACTCCGGTCCGTACACCTCAATAATCCTGCCCTTCGGAAGGCCTCCGAGTCCTAATGCAATATCAAGGCTTAATGAGCCTGTAGGTACTGTCTCTACATTCATATTGGCTGAGTTGTCGCCAAGCTTCATGACAGAGCCCTTTCCGTATTGTTTCTCAATCTGCGCAATAGCAGCGTCTAATGCTTTTAATTTATCTTCCTTTGCCATAATAATCTCCTGTCCTCTCGCGAACAAACGTTCGTTCTTCTATTATAATAATACACTTCTATTCAATTGTCAACAAATAAATTGGAATAATTACAGAATCAGATAGCTGGCCGTGCTGCTGTTTGTGCCTCACGCTATACTCTAAAACAGCTATAACTAAAATACTCAAAATTATACAAATAAAACATAATTAAAAAGACAGTTGCTTTCACAACTGTCTTCATTATACACATAATCTCTCACTAACGTCAAGTCCAAATTCAACCTTGAAATCCTTACCTAGTTTCTTCCAAACTCAGTAAGCACAAGTCCGTCATTTCTATCGAGTGTCATGCCGATGCTCCACTCATTGATGAACAGAAGAAGCGGATTGCCCTTCATATCGACAACCTTCTTCATGTCGCTTGTTCCGTTAATTGTATCTACATTGACCTCATCCTTGTTCTCAATCCATCTGATATGCTCATATGGCAGATTCTCAAGTCTGATCTGCACATTGTACTCATTTTCCAGTCTGAATTTAAGCACGTCAAACTGAAGCACACCGACCACGCCGACTATGATTTCTTCCATGCCGCCCTTGTACTCCTGGAACATCTGGATAGCACCCTCCTGCGCTATCTGTGTGACACCCTTTACAAACTGCTTTCTCTTCATGGAATCAACAAGTGATACCCTCGCAAAATGCTCAGGTGCAAATGTCGGGATGCCCTCAAACTCAAATTTATCCTTTGCTGTCGTGAGTGTATCTCCTATAGAGTATACACCCGGGTCAAACACACCTATGATGTCGCCCGCATATGCCTTGTCCACTATTTTTCTCTCATCTGCCATCATCTGCTGCGGCTGTGAAAGCTTTAAGCTCTTGCCTCCCTGCACATGGTATACCTCCATGCCGGCTGTAAACTGTCCGGAGCAGATTCGCATAAATGCTATTCTGTCCCTGTGGTTTTTGTTCATGTTGGCCTGAATCTTGAATACAAATGCAGAAAAATCCTCTGAAAACGGATCAATCATTCCGATGTCAGATTGTCTTGCTGTCGGTGCATATGTCATCTTAAGGAAATGCTGTAAAAATGTCTCAACACCAAAGTTTGTGAGAGCAGAACCGAAAAATACAGGTGAAAGCTCTCCCTTTGTGACAAGCTCCATATCAAAATCGGCACTGGCGCCATCCAGCAGCTCAATCTCATCCATAAGCTGGCTTTTAAATTCCTCTCCGATCTCATCGGAAAGAGCCGGATCATCTATATGGATAATCTTCTCCGAGCCCTCTTTTGTACCCTTCAAGGTGTCAGCAAAGGTCATGACCTCCTTGCTGTTTCTGTCATACACACCCTTAAACTGCTTTCCTGAGCCTATCGGCCAGTTGATAGGACATGTCGCGATGCCCAGCTCTTTTTCGATGTCATCGAGAAGCTCAAACGTATCGTTGGCATCACGGTCCATCTTGTTTATGAATGTAAAAATCGGGATATGTCTCATGACACAGACCTTAAAGAGCTTTCTGGTCTGTGCCTCAACACCCTTGCTCGCATCAATTACCATGACGGCCGAATCGGCTGCCATGAGTGTACGGTATGTGTCCTCTGAGAAATCCTGGTGTCCCGGTGTATCAAGGATATTGATACAATATCCGTCATAATTAAACTGTAATACAGATGAAGTAACCGAAATACCTCTCTGCTTTTCTATCTCCATCCAGTCTGAAACAGCATGCTTTGCCGTAGCCTTTCCCTTTACTGAACCGGCCTGGTTTATCGCCCCTCCGTACAAAAGAAACTTCTCTGTCAGAGTAGTCTTTCCTGCATCCGGATGAGAAATTATTGCAAATGTTCTTCTTTTTTCTATTTCCTGTCTTAAGTTATCCACTGATATTTCCTCCAAACAAAATCAGAGTATAGTATAGCTTAAAACGGTTTCCATTTCAAGATACTAAAAATTTATGTATCAGTCCATCGTAGATATAACGATATTTGATGCCCCTATATTGGTTTTTCGCTTGATAATGTCCTCAATCTGAGCCCTCTTTTCATCAGTCACATCTTCCTTTCCAACAATCACATCACAGCAGTCATCACTGAGACTTACCACAGCATTCTTAAATCCCTTTGCCTCAAGCATCATCTGGGCATCCTCCTCCATCTGTGCGTTTTCTGTCAGCTTCACCATGGCATCGACTGCGCTCTTCTTCTCTTCCTCTGACACTCCTGCATCATCGATAATCTTCTGCAGAGCCTCCTTGTTCTTTGAACGCACCTGCTCACGTCCCAGCTTCACCTGTGCCACACACTCCTCACTCTCCGTGGATGCACTTGTCAGCACCGTTTCACCAGCATTTAATATCTCCTCTGTCGAGTCTGTCTCAAGTGCCACCTCATCCGATACCTGTGTATCCGCTTCGCCATTTACAGCTTCGATTTCGGTGGAAAGCACATCCTTTGCATTCATAAAGGTATCCCTGTTATCGTAGCTTATGTATCCGACCACTGCCAAAAGAAGTGCAAGCGTCGTAATAATTATCTGATTTTTATGGCTGCCTTTCTTCACTTTTATTCCTCCCTGGATATCATTTTTGCTATTTTTATTTTATGCATGGGCACATCAAATAATGCAGAAACCGCATTAGAAATATCATTGTTTATCTGTGGGTTTCCTCCGCCCTGCGCTACCACAAGCACTCCTGAAACAGTCGGTTTGTCCGTGCTCGTGACATAAGGCACGCTTGCATCCTCATCATCGTATATGACCGTAGTCTTTTCAATGCTCTCCGAGGTTTCCTTGGTATCCTTATCCACTATCCTTGTGCCGTCGTCTGACAGCGTAATCATCACAGACACCTCGCCCACACCGTCCATCCTCTCAAGAATACTCTCAAGCTTTTTTTCAAGCAGCTTCTCATATTCTTCATCATCGTAGGTGCTTTCACTTACCGACTTAGCTTTAGCCTTCTTTTGCGAATCACTACAGGTCTTTTTTTCCTCTTTTACCGGAAGCACCACAATAAGAAGCAGTACTCCAACAAGTAAAATCACTATGTAGTCAGTTTTCTTCAGCTTCGAAAGCCGTAAACAAATCTGTCGTATCCGCGTCATATTCATACGAAATCCCCTCTATTTTCTTTGTAAGCTCAGCAAATCTCATGTCATATTCATACCCTGCCGCAAGAGGCTTTAGAATAATGACCGCCAAAAACACCCCAAGCATAAACCTAAAGTACCTCCTGTACTGCTCCTTTGGCGTTAAATATGTCATTACCATGAAAAAAAATGCCAGATACAAATAACTCTTCATGCCCTATCAACCTCCCATAAAGCTTGTAGATGCACATACTATCGCAATCACTATAAAAAACAATATAGATGCATCTCTTATCACGATATAATACAGATTTCCTGCCCTGGCAACGGCTTCTATGCCCTCCACAATTCTGTTGTCCGAAACCGGCTGCAACACAGCGGAAAGCAACCTGTACATCAGCGAAAAGATTAGTGTTTTCACAAGCGGGGTCAGCACAATGAAAAAGAGCACTATAATCGCCGCCATACCAACACTGTTTTTAATGAGCATCGCACAGCCAAGCATAATTTCACCTGCACCCTGCCCAAGCCGCCCCACACCCGGTATCGCCTGAAAGCTTTTTAAGATAAGGCTTTCCGATATTTTGTCCTTTGCGGGAGCAATCATGGCCTGGACTATGCCTATGCCCGCTACTATCTTTATGGATGCCTTCATTATTTTTGTAACTGCTGATTCAATAAACTCTGCAAGCTTTTCAAGCTTCTTTTCACTAGATACGTGATTGAGCACCTCAAGCACCAGAAACAAATGAATTCCCGGTATGAGCACCAGCTTTATAAGCCACTCTACTACATAAATGAGTACAAATGCAAGCACGTAAAAGCCTGATGCAGAAAATCCTTTTCCTGACGCAAGAAGCACTGTCGCATATGCCGGAACAAGCGCTGTAAGATAAGTCAAAAGCACATCAATACAGCCCTTTGCCACATCAGACAACACAAAAAAAGATGCCATAAGCATTGATATAACCGATGCATACATAAACATAAAGCTTACATTGTATACATAATCCTGCCGCCAGAAAATAAGCCTTGAAAACACCATAAAAAGTATCGTGTAGCACAGCACATTTATAATAACCGGCTTCACTGCCGCTATCTCGTAAAAGAACAGCTCGTAAATATACTCACAGATTTTTTCGCCTGCCTTTTGATCTGCGTCTAAAAGAGCATCCACAATATCCGAAAACGATAGTCTGTCCGGCAGATAATCCTTTGAATATTTTTCCACATCTGACATATCTATTTTTTCAAGCATCTGCTGCTCAATTGTATCTGTAATTTCAGTGTCCGATGCATACACACAGTCCTGCGGCAAAAACATCACAATCAACATGATTATTATAAAAATATTTTTCCTACAAATCAAAACAGTTCTCCAATCAGCTCTATCAGACACGACATCACTGGAATTGACATCACAACAATTGCCACCTTCGCAAAAAGCTCTATCTGCGATGCAATCGCGCTATGACCGCAGTCCTTACAGATTGAGGATGAAAACTCCGCAATATATGCAATTCCGAGCATCTTTACCATAGTGACAAAAAAAGCCGGTTCCACAGGCAGTTTTGAGAGAAGCCCTTTAAAAAACTCAATTGTTGTGCCAAGCCGCTCCAATGCAAAAGCAAAAATTATAGTACCACAGGCCACTGAAAGAAGCATTGACAGCTCAGGTCTGTCACGCTTTAAAAGCACCGCAAAAAACACCGCCGCTATTCCTATTATCCCAATTTTCAACATATTACAAAGAAAACATATCCTGCATTGTCTTAAACAGCTCACTTATATATGGCACAATCCAGAACAATACGATCACAAGCCCGGCCAGACTAAGCAGGAAAGTCATTTCCTCCCTTCCGCTGTGTTTTAAGACCTGTCCGAGCACCGTAATCACTATTCCAAGTGCTGCTATCTTAAAAATAATCGAAATCTCCATCATCAAGTCCTTTCATCGCATACAACAATATGTTTAATCGGATTACCACATTTTTATATAAGCATTATTATATAAGCATTATTGATATCATAATCCCTCCCAAAATACCCACCGGACAAATAACCTTCATTTTTTCAACATACTCTTTCCTGTAAAAATCTATCTGTTTATGTATGTCCAAGGCACATTCCTTAAGCCGCTGCTCCATCGCGGCCGCATTTTTTTCAAAGAATGCACCTCCCATTTCAACTATCATTTTCTTTATTTTTTCATCAGATATCCTGCTGCAAAGCACATCCTCCCACACAGACCTCCAGCCCTCCTCTCCGCTTTTACAGCTCCTGTTTGAAAGCACTTCTCCCATTCTCTTGCAGCCCTCATTAAACACCTCGCTCTTTCCTCTTATGCTGCTAAAAAACTGCGGCGCCTTCATTCTTTCTCCTGCCAGATAAAATGCCCCCTTTTCAAGTAAAAGCATGAAATCATACAGCATCGCTATATCCTCCCTTTTTCTTTTGCTGTAATCATTTATCAGCCCCAATACCGCAAACAGTACTATACAAAAGCCTGTGAGCTTCATCATAAATGCTATAGCGCCTCACCCCTTTTTTATCATGGTCTATAAACACAAACCTCTCTATTGCATGTGGCAGCATTTTTCTCCGCAGATCATCTGCATTGGTGCCATGTACGCTGCCAAGTATTCTTATTCCACAGCTCACGAGCTGATTTAGTGCCTCGATATCACTTTCGCCACCCAGCTCATCCACAGCAATCACATCCGGGGACATAGAACGCAAAAGCATCCTCATGCCAAGTGACTTCGGACAGTTATCCAGCACATCACTGGATTTTCCAACATCGTTTTGAGCCACTCCGTTGTAGCACGCTGCTATTTCCGAGCGCTCATCCACCACCGACACCTTAAGAGCATTTTTTCCGTCACAGCCATCTGAAAGTATCCTGATACAGTCTCTTAAAAATGTTGTTTTCCCTTCTCCCGGCCGTGATACCACCAATGTATTATAAATACTGTTTTCATCTCTTATATAAGGCATCAGTGGCATTGCAACACCCTTTATCTGATGCGCAATTCTGATATTTAAGGATGCTATCTCGCTGACTGCTGTAACCCTTTCTCCATCGCAGCCCATCTGCCCTGCAATTCCCACACGATGACCTCCCTCCACTGTAAAATAGCCTGCGGCAAGCTGCGGTGCTATCGCGTGGATTGAATATCCACTCAGATAATTTATCATCTCCTCTATATCGCTTTGTAAGATATTAACTCCTGTTGTATTGCCTCCCGCAAACCTATACTGCACCGGCTTTCCCGCGCGCACCCTGATTTCCTCCAGACCACACGGCATGTACGCTTCTGCCTCAGTCCTCATCTTTTGTGGCAGATAATCAATTATATCCATATTTTTCACTCCTTATCGCCACTTCGATGGCAGGTCGGGATATGACTCATGCGTGTGGCTGCAGTGTCGCAGAAGCTACGCTGCGCTATTAAGACTCTGTATAAATTATGCCGTTAGTTCTTCTATACCTGACGAAACCGTCGATACTCGCCATCCGGGCTCGATATCTCCTTGCCTCGGCGTCCATGCCTCGGCATTTCTGTGCTTCAAAGCATAATTTAACAGACTCTAAACAGCTCCGCTATGCGCTTTCTGCGACACTGCAGCCACACGCATGAGCCCATCCCAACCTGCCACTGGCAATTATACAAATTAAAAAAAGGACACAGACGATTCTGATAAATCATCTATGTCCTATTTATATTACATGTCCAATTATTTTAGAACATGAAAATTACTACTATTAATATTACATCCTGTCAGGAGCTGAGAATCCAAGCATATCGATACAAGCCTCAAGTATCTCCTTTGTGAGCACAAGAAGCGAAATATATGACTTCTTAAGCTCTTCATTCTCCTCAGAAAGAATCTTTGTGTCATGATAGAAGCCGTTGAATGCGTTGGCAAGCTCGTAGATGTATGCACATATCTTGTGTGGTGCTGACTCCTCGTATGCACTCTCGATTGTAGCATTGAACTTTGCCAGCGAGAGCATGAGATTCTTCTGTCCTGCATTGACTGCCGGCATGATTGCATCCTTCAGTGCGCTGACGCTGCCACCCTTTGCCTCGTACTTTGAAAGGATAGACTTGATACGCACGATTGTATAAAGGATATATGGACCTGTGTTGCCCTCGAAGGATGTGAATCTGTCAATATCAAAGATGTAATCCTTGCTCGCCTGATTAGACAAATCACCATACTTGACTGCTGCAAGCGCTACTGTCTTTGCAGTCTGTTCAGCCTCTGCCCCATCTATGTTTAAATTCTCTTTTTCCTTCTGATTCTCCATGATTTTTTTGAGCATCTCATCATCAATTTCCTTGAGGAGGTACTCAAGACGCATTACTCCACCGTCTCTTGTCTTGAAAGGCTTGCCGTCCTTACCGTTCATGGTTCCAAAGCCGATATGTACAAGCTCTGTAGTATCAGGTACTATGCCTGTCTTTCTTGCGCAGCGGAACACCTGGATAAAGTGCATTGACTGACGTGCGTCTGCCAGATAAATCACACGGTCAGGGTTGTTCTCCTTCATACGCATAACAAGTGTTGCAAGGTCTGTAGTGCTGTAAAGTGAGGCTCCGTCAGACTTTAGGATGATACATGGCGGAATCTCCTTTGTATCTGTATCCTCCTTCACATCCACAACCAAAGCGCCCTCACTCATATGTGCAAAGCCCTTTTCCTTCATCATTTCAACCATCCCAGGTACATATGGCTGTGCATCCGACTCGCCCTTCCACAGCTCAAAATGAACATTCAGATTCTCATAATTTCTCTTAAGATCTGTTACAGAGACATTCATGATGTGTGAAAGCAGCGCCTGATAGCCTCTCCTGCCTCCCTGAAGCTCTTTTGTGGCAAGAAGTGCTGCTTCCTTGAAGCTCTCATCTGATTTTGACTTGCCGCTGGCTGTCGGATAGATGTCCTCAAGCTCTGATATGGTAAACGGTGCCTCCTTCGGGTACTCTCCTGTATAGCTCTCATCAAAATAAACGAGGTCAGGCTTTCTCTCGCGAAGCTCTGTGATGATAAGTCCCATCTGAAGTCCCCAGTCACCGAGATGCACATCACCAATCACATTGTGTCCCATGAACTTTGCGATACGCTTAACGCTCTCTCCGATTACTGCTGAGCGAAGGTGTCCTACATGAAGAGGCTTTGCGACGTTTGGTCCGCCGTAATCCACTACTATAGTGAGTGGCTTTTTGGCCTTCTCCAAGCCGTATCTGCCCTCGTCATCCTTCATATCGTTCATATATTTTGCCAGAAAAGCGGTATCCATTTTGATATTAAGAAATCCCGGCTTTACTGATTCTACTGACTCAAACATCTCATCTGACTCAAGGAGCGCCGCTACCTTGTCTGAGATCATAAATGGTGCACACTTATACTCTTTTGCCGCTGCCATTGCTCCGTTACACTGGAACTCACAAAGGTCCGGTCTGTTTGAAAGTGTAACCTTTCCGTACTTCTCGTCATATCCTGCACTGACGAATGCCTTTGTCACTTCCTCTGATATCAAATTAATCAGTTTTTTCATTGTATTCCTCCTGATATATAGCTGTTTTGCGTCAAACAGCGAATATACTTATATTAGCACACAAATGAATTGCTTTCAATATCAACCGTCATTTTTGCCTTCTGAGTAAATATTAACCGTCAACGTAACCTTGCATTTGCACCCCCAAAGGAGTATGATTTCATATGAAAATTTAAAGGAGGTCTTATCAATGAAGATAAAAACTAAGCAAATAACCGTTACTGCAATTATGCTGGCAATCTGCCTTGTCAGCCAGTTCTTTAAGAACTTAAGCGTATACATCACAGGTCCAATCATTAATGCAGCTTTAATACTTACCGTACTCTATGCCGGAATGGCATGTGGCATTATCCTAAGCATTATCACACCTGTCACATCATTTTTCATCACAGGAAGTCCTGTTATGGCGGCTATCCCTGCGATGTTTCCATGTATCATGATAGGAAATATCATTCTCGTGGCATGTGTGGGACTGCTTCGCAAAAAATGCGGCAAAGCTGCCGGTTTTCCTGTATCAATTGCAATAGGTGCCATACTAAAGGCTCTTTTCATGGGAATAGCCATTGCTCTTATCATTCTACCTGCATTTCTGCCTGCTCCAATGCACAAGATGCTGCCGGTATTACAGCTTCAGTTTTCAGTGACACAGCTTATCACCGCTGTTATCGGAGGTGTATATGCAGTCATAATTGCGGCTGTGCTTAAAAAAACTTCTTTAGCACAGGCAGACTAAATATTCAATTATCTGCTTATGCTTCCAGATATCCGTGCATATTTTTTAGCGCATTTTTCTCAAGCCTTGATACCTGTGCCTGACAGA
>ENA-UPWU01000233-UPWU01000233.1-human-gut-metagenome-genome-assembly--contig:-NODE-233-length-24911-cov-6.384996_pt1 | contig 24911 bp, 23 predicted proteins | sample MGYA00250058_ERZ773392 | MGnify/ENA primary metagenome ERZ773392 (study PRJEB29103, sample SAMN06112084) | human gut metagenome | biome: human gut; feature: ankylosing spondylitis patient; material... | reverse complement strand
ATGAGAAAATCCGCACGTATCTCCGGTTGGAGGCGCTCTTCCAGCGCTTCGACTGGTTTTGCGAGCAGACGAGCGCCTGGCCGATCTCTCCGGCCAGCGAACGGATGTAGGTCCCCTTGCTGCACCGGACCCGGATGCGGATGCGGGGCAGGTCGTATTCCATGAGCTCCATTTCGTAGATGTTGATGAGCGCTTTGCGCAGTTCCACCTCTTCGCCCGCGCGGGCCAGCTCGTAGGCCCGGACGCCTTCGACCTTCTTGGCCGAATAGAGGGGCGGGGTTTGCAGCCGTTCGCCGGTGAGCGAGCGGAGTACCTCCTCGACCGCTTCGCGCGTGATATGTTCGAAGGGATAGGTCCTGTCGATGGGGTGTTCGAGGTCGAAGCTGGGGGTCGTAGCGCCCAGCATCAGGTCGGCGACGTACTCTTTCTCCTCGGCTTGCAGGGCGTCCGCCATTTTGGTCGCCTTGCCGATGCAGACCAGCAGGATGCCCGTTGCGAGCGGATCGAGTGTTCCGGCATGGCCGACCTTGATTTTCGGGTAACCGGCCCTGCGCAGGGCGAACTTGATTTTGCGGACTACGTCCGAGGAGGTCCACTCCAGCGGTTTGTCGATGACGGCGATGTAGCCCTCTTCGAAGTCGATTCCCTGTAGGTTCAGTTCGGATTGTTGCGTCATGTGCGGATTATTGGATCACGAAATAGCGGATGATGGCCAGCCCTCCGACCAGCGTACAGTAGATGGCGAACCAGTTGAGCTTTCCCCGTTTAACGATGTTTATCATGAATTTGCAGGCCAGACAGCCGACTACGAACGCAGCAGCGAATCCGGCGAGCAGGGGGGCGGTCCCGATGCTCTGGGCGGCCAGTTCTCCGCTCATCAGATCGAGAACCATTTTGCCCAGGATCGGTGCCAGCACCATCAGGAAGGAGAATTGGGCCACGCTCTCCTTGCGGTTGCCCAGGATCAGTCCCGTGGCGATCGTCGTGCCCGAGCGCGACAGACCCGGCAGTGTGGCGACTGCCTGCGCCAGACCGATGATGAAGGCGTCGCGGTAGGAGATGGTCGCCTTGTGGCGGGGTTTGGCGTAATAGGCGAAGGTCAGCAGTACGGCCGTGACCAGCAGCATCGCTCCGACCAGCAGCAGGATCCCGTGGTTGGGAAGATCCTCGACCAGCGACTGGAGGAAAGGCTCCAGCGTGAAGCCCACGATGACCACCGGGATCATCGAAAGGATGATCTTCAGCACGTAGGCCTGTTCCGCGTTGAATCGTTTGGAGAAGAGTCCCACGACCAAGCGTTTGATTTCGCTCCAGAGCACGACGATCGTGCTCAGGACCGTCGCGGCGTGCAGCGTGAGATCGAAGGTGAGTCCTCCCACTTCGGGATCGACGCCCAGCAGTTCTTTGGCCAGTTGCAGATGGCCGCTGCTCGATACGGGCAGGAATTCGGTCAGACCCTGGACGATGCCCAGGATGATAGCTTGAATGGTTTCCATTTTACAGTTCTCGGGGATATTTCGGTGTCGGGGAAGCGCGGGTTGCAACCCGGCTTCCGGCGGTCGGAGAAGTCCGGATTCAGAATCGTTTGAGAATGGCGTAAATTTCGAAGATGAAGCCGCCGATCACCAGGATCGGGGCGAGCGTGATGCGGCGCCAGGAAAACATGGCGTAGTTGAACTCGTCGGGCGAGTCGCTGCCGCCGCCGGCCATCAGGACGAAGCCCAGAATGATGACGATCAGTCCGGCGAGCAACAGGATGTAATTTTTGAGCGAGAGCGGCATCTTCGGATCGTTTTTATCGTTGATCTCCTTGAATTTTTTCATGGTACGGGGATTTTTAGTAGAGATAGATCTTGTTGGATTTCATGTTGACGAACTTGTTGACGGCGAAGAACGTGAAGCAGAGCGAGATCAGGATGCCGCCCAACACCATGCCGCCCACGATGATTCCGATTTTCATGGTTTCGGCCAGCGACATCAGTTCCGGAACCGCCTCGTTCAGTCCGTAAACGGCCGTCAGGAAGAGTGCCGATGCGATGATTCCCGACAGAATGCCTTGTGTGATGCTGCTGCCCAGGAACGGTCGCATGATGAACCATTTGGTTGCCCCTACGAGCTTCATCGTGTTAATCAGGTAGCGTTTCGAGAAGATCGCCAGCCGGATCGTGTTGTTCAGCAGGATGAGCGAGATGACGAGCAGGGCTCCGCCGAAGAGTAGCAGCACCAGCCGGATCTTCGCGATCGTGGCATGCAGCCGCTCGACGGTCTGTGCCGGATAGGAAACCCGGTCCACGCCGTCGAGTTCGGCAATTTGGGCGATGAAGGTTTCGAGCTTGTCCGGGTCCGCCGAATCGGCTGACAGGGTCAATTCGAACGAGTCGAGCAGCGGATTCTCTTCGAGGATCGCCTCGAACTCCTGTTCGAACATCTGCCGGAAATCGGTGTCGTTCAGTTTATCGTCTTTGGAGCTGTATTCCACATGGCTCACCAGCTCGTTGGCTTCGAACCGTTTGCGGAGCGATTCTTTTTGTTTTTCGTCCGCTCCGTTGCGGAGCTCGACGGTGACGGTGACGCTCTCCTGCAACGTGCGGGCCACCTGCATGGCGGCCGTCATGAGGTATCCCACCGATCCCAGCAGGAAGAGCACCAGGGCGATGCTGATGTTCGAAACGATGTAGGAATTGCGTACCTTACGCTTGAGTCTTTTGTCGTCTTTCATGGCGTAAAACGAGTATAACGGTTGCAATGATGCCTGCGAGAATCGCGAGCGACGAGGCGAGCGTCACGCCTTCGGCGACGTTCCAGCCGGGGGCGCGGAACCGCCATTCGACCGTGTGCGTACCGGCCGGGAGCTCCATTCCCCGCAGCAGGTAGTCGGCTCGGAAATAGGGAGTTTCGATGCCGTCGATATAGGCTGTCCAGCCGTCCTTGTAGTAGATCTCCGAGAAGATCGCCGTACCGGGCGCAGTGGCCGTGTATTCGTACCGGAGATAATTGGGCCGGTACTCCTCCAGACGGATTTCCCCTTCGCCGCCGATCAGGGGGCGGATATCGAACTCACGGGTGTTGATGACAGCCGCCGTTTTGGTGTCGATGCGCCCCAGTGCGTCGATTTCTTTCTGCGGAGTGTCCGCATCGACGACCTCCTGGACGAACCAGGCCGGGCCGTTGGCTGTGGCCCGCAATTCGGCGACGGGCTGTCCCGTCGGGTCGAAGCGGATGAGGTAACGCGTGTTGAGCATGTCGAGTACGCCCTCGTCCATCGACGTGAGATAACGCTCGATCAAGTCCTGGTAGCGGGCCAGTTTGGCGCCGTGGTAGCCGCCCACCGAGCGATGGAAGTAGGAGGTCGTAGCATCGTTGAAGGGGCTGACCGTGAGGTTCAGCACCCGGAATCCGGGTTCCGGGTCGCGCAGGATCGCGCGGTCGGCTTCCGTGGGCTGTATCTGCTGGCGCCGTGCGGCGACGAAGCGGCTTTGAGGCAGGTAGCGCAGGTTGACCGGCACCAGGTCGATCAGAACGATCACGCCGAGCAGCGCTATGAGCCAGCCCCGTCTGATCCGTCCCAGGGCGAAGAGCAGCACGCTGCCCGCCGCGAGGGCGATCATTACGAGCGAGCGCCAGGCATCGGAGCGCATGATCGCGGCCCGGTCGGCGGCCATGGCGTCGGCCGTCACCTCTCCCAACTCTTCGGGAGCGCCCTGTGCGATGGCTTCCTGCATACCTGCGGCTTGGAACATCTGGTAGTATTGGCGGCTCATGAAATCGGCGGCTTCCGTCCGGCCGAAGTCGAAGATCGCGCTGCCGGCCACGGCGAAGAGCAGGCAGAAACCGCCCGTGATGCCTCCGGCCCAGGCGAGGGCCCGCAGGAGTTTTCGACGCGGCACCTCTCCCCGCCAGAGGGGCATCAGAGCCAACGCCGCGAGCAGGGGAACCGTCCATTCGACCACCACGAGGGCCATCGATACGGTGCGGAACTTGTTGTAGCCGGGCAGGTATTTGAAGGCGAATTCGGTGAATCCCATGAAATTATGTCCCCAGGCCAGCAAAAGCGTCAGCAGACTGACGGCTGCGATCCACCACTTGTTGCGTCCCGATGCCAGCAGGAGTCCCAGCAGAGCCAGGAACAGGGCGGCGGCGCCCAGGTAGGTCGGTCCGGCAGTGTAGGGCTGCTGCCCCCAGTAGGCGGGCAGTTGCTCCGCGATACCCTCCAGCCCGTACGGTTTCAAGGCCTCGGCTACCTTGCCGTCGCGTGTGAACGCCCGACCCGAATCGCCGCCCATGAAGTCGGGAATCAACAGGTTCCAGCTTTCGGCGCGTCCGTAGCTCCAGGCCGTAGCGTAATCGAGTGCCAACCCTTCCTGGGAGGTTTCCTCGCCGGCGGCGAGTTCCGAACCGCCGCGGATGGTCTGTTTCGAGTGGTGCATCGTGTACCACAGAGGAGCGAAGTTCGAGCCGACGGCCAGAATGCCTGCGGCCAGCAGTACCGCCGTGCGGCGGACGAACGAAGGCAGGTGCTTTTTTCGGAAGGCGACGATTCCTTCGCTGATCCACAGCGCGGCCATGGCCAGCAGGAAATAGTAGGTGATCTGCGGATGGTTGGCGCCGATTTCGAGCGAGGCGAAAAGGGCCGTGAGCGCCCCGCCGAGCCACATGTTACCCCGCAGCGTAAGCCATGCGCCGCCCATCATCAGGGGGGCATATACCAGTGCCCACATTTTGGTCACGTGACCCGCGCCGATGATGAGGAAAAAGTAGGTCGAAAGGCCGTACATGAGCGACGGAATGATGCCGACCCAGGGATTCACCCCGACGATCGGGAGCATCAGCCACATGGAAACCATGGCGAAGAAGACGAAGGCTGCGGGAGTATTTATAATTTTAACGATCTGTCCTGCCGTGTTTTTGACTAGCTGTGCCGGGTAGGCTACATTGATCAGGTAGGCGGGCATGCCGCCGAACATCCGCCCCGCCCACTGGGGATCTTCGCCCGTTTGGGCGCGGTTGTCCCAGATCTCCTTGGCCATGCCTTCGTATTGCTGCACGTCGTGCTGTGGCAGCACTTCGCCGCGAAACTGGGGGGCGAAATAGAGGGCGCTGACGATGAAGAAGAGCAGCAGGGCCGCGCCCGTCGGCAGCACTTTCGGGAGAATCTCTTTGAAGCGGGTCATCTGGAATGTTTTTGTCGATTGCCAAAGGTACGAAAAAACATTGAGTTTCCTCCCCGACTCAGCGAAAAATCACTACCTTTGCACGGATTGATCCCAGGCTCGGGGCGGTTGTATTCCGGCGGGGAGACAATCGCTCTGTATTCGGCTAACCTTTTTTCGACGTAAACAAAAGTTCGGTTATGGTAACACTCGATATGATCCGCAAGCCGGTCGAGGGTGATCTGGAGGCCTTCGAGCAGTTCATCCGGCAAAAATTCACGGCGGACGGCACGTTGCTCTCCGAGATGCTCGATTATGCGCTCTCGGCGCGGGGCAAGGGGATTCGTCCGATGACGGTGCTGCTGTCTGCGGCGCTCAACGCTCCGGCGGGGCAGCGCAGCGGCGGTCTGCGCGCACTGCTCGCAGCCACGTTGGTCGAGATGATCCACGTGGCCTCGCTCATCCACGACGATGTGATCGACGAATCGGACATGCGCCGGGGCCGGGCTTCGGTCAATGCCCGCTGGCAGTCGCGCAATGCGGTCGTAGTCGGAGATTACATCCTGGCCAAAAACATGGACCTCGGCCTCAAGAGCGGCCAGTTCGACCTGGTGACTCACGTTTGCGGTGCCATCGCCACGCTCTGCGAGGGAGAGATTCTGCAAAACGACAAGGCGAACCGGCAGGAGATGACGCGGGCGTCGTACCTGGATATCATCTACAAGAAAACCGCCTGCCTGATCGGGGTGAGCGCTTCGGCCGGAGCGCTGGCCGTCGGTGCGTCCCGTGAAAAACAGGCGCTCATGCGCAAGTTCGGCGAGTCGATAGGCATGGCGTTCCAGATTCAGGACGACATTCTGGACTATACCCGCACGGCCCGTACGGGCAAGCCCTCCAACAACGACTTGCGCGAACACAAGGTGACCCTGCCGCTGCTCACGGTGCTCGAGTCCGTCGGCGAGGAGCGCCGCAGGGAGTTGCTGGCCCGGCTGGCCCGTTGCCACGAGGAGGATGAGTCGGTCGAATATTTGCAGCACATCGTCGAGAACGAGGGCGGTATGGAAAAGGCGGCCCGCGTCATGCAGGAATACCTCACGCGGGCGATGTCCGTGCTCTCCGAATACGAACCTTCCGAATACCGCGACGCATTGGCCAACCTCTGTGTCTATGTCGGTGAGCGGGACCGGTAGGGAAGCGGTTGCCCGTGCAGCTTGGTTCCGGGTTCCTCGTGCGAATTTTTGACCTGTTGTCTGGATTTTCTGCGGCTCGGCTCGGATTTCCGGGCGGGAGTGCGGATTGTCCGATCGGCGGAGGTCCGTTGTAAATTTCCGGACATGGGACCCGAACAGGTGTATGGCGGTGTGTCCGAATGACACACAACGGTAGTTATTATCGGGATACGGGTTAAGTCATTTGCCATAGTAAAAGACTGTCACCCTTACCCTCAATGCCTTGCCTTGCATCCATTCCGACACCCTTTAGGATCGTGCCTGAAATTTTCATTTCAACACACTCTTTTTTATGACAGGATACACTTGCAGGTCGAGGGTGGTTTTCTGCGGGCTGTTTTGTATCTTTTTTTACTGCTTTTTATGATGCGCTGGCGGGTTGCCGACCCGTCGGATGCGACGAAGAAGCCGCCTGATAAAGGCGGCTTTCTCTTTTCGGGGCGTTTTCAGTTATTGACGCGGTAGGCTTTCTGCACGCCTTTGATCCGCAGGATCGAGTGGATCAGCATATCGACCATGCCCGTACCGGGCACTTCGACGTGGATCACGCCCGAGAGCAGGCCGCCGCCCGGCGACAGGTTCATCGAGCGGATGCTCAACTTCAGGTCGCGGTTGATTACTTCGGCGATGTGGTTGATCATCCCCGTCGTGTCGCTGGCCACTACGCGGATCGACACCCGGAACGCGCCCTGCGCTTCGTCGCGCCAGCGGGCTTCGAGTACCCGGTAGGGGTAGTTTCTGCGGAGACGCTGTGCGTTGGGGCAGTCCGTACGGTGGATCGTGATGCCGGCACCTACGGTGATGAAGCCGAAGATTTCGTCGCCGTGGATCGGATTGCAGCATTTGGCCAGTTTGTAGTCGAGCTGTCCGATCTTTTCGTCGATGATGAGTGCGTCGCCGCTGCTCTGGGTCGAAACTTTTTCGGCTTTGCGTCGTTTTTCGGACTCGATGGCTGCTGCTGCGGCCCGGCGCTCTTCCTCCGCTTCGCCCGACAGATGGGCCTGAAGCAGCTCCTTGATCTGCATGAGGTCGATCTTTTCGGTGCCGATCGAGGCGTAAAGTTCCGTTCCCGTGCGGAGTTTGAAGTGCTTGCAGAGGATGCCGACCCCTTCATCGACGGTCAGGGGCAGTTTCCAGTTCTTGAGTTTGCGTTCCAATTCTTCCCGTCCCAGACGGGCGTTCTTGGTGTGCTCCTCGCGCAGCGAGGCCTTGATCCGGGTGCGGGCCTTCGACGTGGTGACGAACCCCAGCCAGTCGGCTTTGGGCTTCTGATTCTTCTGCGTCAGCACTTCGACGATGTCTCCGTTGTGGAGTACGTCGCGGATCGCCGCCGGACGGTTATTGACCTTGCCGCCCGAGCAGGTGAGCCCCAGCGAGGTGTGGATGTCGAAGGCGAAATCCAGCACCGTGGCTCCTTCGGGCAGCTTGCGCAGGTCGCCGCCGGGGGTGAAGACGAAAATTTCGCCCGAGGAGGGCTTGGCGTCGAAGTTCTGGGCCAGCGGACGGGTCTTGTCTTCCATTAGCTCCCGGAGTTGTTTCATCCACATTTCGCTCCCGTCCGATCCCGCGTTTACGCCTTTGTAGCGCCAGTGGGCCGCGATGCCCCGCTCCGCCACGGCGTCCATCCGCTCGGTGCGGATCTGGATTTCGACCCACCGTCCCTCTTTGGTGGCGACGGTGGTGTGGAGCGATTCGTAGCCGTTGGATTTGGGGATGGAGATCCAGTCGCGCATCCGCTCGGGATTGGGCGTGTAGAAATCCGTGACGATCGAATAGACCGTCCAGCATTGCTGCTTCTCCTCTTCGAGCGGACAGTCCAGGATGATACGGATGGCGAAGATGTCATATACCCCCTCGAACGGGACGTGCTGCTTGCGCATCTTGTTCCAGATCGAGAAGATCGACTTGGTGCGGCTCTTGACGTGATAGCGCAGCCCCGCCTGGTCGAGCCGCTGCGTGATGGGTTCGAGGACGCGGGCGATGAAGGCCCGGCGTTCGCTTTCGGTCTCGGCCAGTTTGTCGGCGATATGCTGGTAGTCCTGGGGTTCGAGATAGCGCAGGGCGATGTCTTCGAGTTCGCTCTTGATGTTGTATAGACCCAGTTTGTGGGCGATTTGGGCGTAGAGGTTGAGGCTCTCCCAGCTCTTCTTGCGCCACTTTTCGCGGGGGAAAATTTCGAGGCGGCGCATCACCTCGAGCCGGTCGGCCAGCTTGATCAGGATCACGCGCGGATCTTCCGAATAGGAGACGATCAGCTCGCGGAAATTTTCCGCCTGCTCCCGGGAGGCTTTCAGGCGAATATCGGAGATGTGGCTCAGACTTACGGTCATGCCGAGCACCTCCTTGCCGAAGCGGTCCCGGATCTCGTCCGTCAGCCGCAGGAATGTCTCTTCGTCCTGCCGACTGGCTGTGCGGACTACGTCGTGGAGAATGGCGGCCACGACCGAGTCGCCTCCCAGCCCGATCTCCTCCAGCCCGATCCGCGCTACTTCGGCGGCGTGGTCCAGCATCGGCGAGCCGTCGTGTCGTACCTGCGAAGCGGTATGTTCGGCAGCATATTCCAGGGCGCGGTCGGCTGCGGCCGCCTCGTCGGGCGAGAGCGTTCGGCGGATCGCGCTGCGCAGCTTGTCATAACGGGTCAAATCCATTTTCCGGAAAGTTTTACTGTTTTTCAAAAGTAGCGAAAATCTTCGGCATCGCAAAGCGCCGTCGGGGATTTCACGGAATAATCTTGTGCAAAAACCGATGCAGTTGTATAAAAAACGTATCTTTGTAGAACAGAATTATACGTCGTCTATGAAAAAAGAGGAAAAAGTCCGTTTGCCCTACGTACCCACCTACGGCGAGGAGGTGGCCAACACGGTTTCGCATGCCGTGATGCTGCCGCTGACCCTTTGTCTGCTGCCTTTCGCTGCGGTGTGGACCTATCTGCACGATGCCCGGCCCGTGCTGGCGTCGGTGTCGGTAAGCGTCTGCGTCATTTCGATCTTTCTGATGTTGCTCGCTTCGACGCTCTACCATTCGATGCGCCCGGATTCGAAGCACAAGGCCGTTTTCCACAAGCTCGACCATATCTTCATCTTCGTCGCCATCGCCGGAACCTATACCCCCGTAGCGCTGCTCGTGATCGGCGGCTGGCAGGGTGTCTTCGTCACCGTTTTGCAGTGGACGGCCGTTCTGCTGGGTATTCTGTATAAGACGCTGGCCCGGCGTTCCATCCCGGCTTTGAGCCTGACGATTTATCTGGTGATGGGCTGGACGGCGATCTTTTTCCTGCCTCGGCTGATTCGGAACGCTTCGCTGCCTCTGCTGTTGCTGATCCTGCTGGGCGGGGTCCTCTATACGGCCGGAGCGATCGTTTATGCGAAGAAGGGATTCCGCTACCACCACCTGGTCTGGCATCTGTTTATCGACCTGGCGCTGTTGTCGCATCTGGCGGGGATCGTCTTTTTTATCGGTTGATAATGAATTCGCTTATATGCCGGGCGTAACAATGCAGATTCTTTCGGAGGAAGGGATTTGGGAACAGTTCGGAATCATAAACGCGGCCAGTACCGCGAATAAGCGATCGTCGGATATATTTTAATCATTGACAGATGAGCGTTGTAAAGGTCGGACCGGACGATTTCGAAGAGCTGGCCGAAGTGTGGGAGGCTTCCGTGCGGGCTACCCATGATTTTCTCTCCGAGGCGGATATTCGGGAATTGCGTTCTCTGTTGCCTGTCCGCTACCTGCCGGCGGTCGAACTTCGCTGCCTGCGGGATGCGGGGCGTATCGTGGCGTTCATCGGTCTGAACGGAAGTCATATCGCCATGTTGTTCGTTCGGCCCGAATACCGGGGCAGAGGCTGCGGACGCAAGTTGGTGGAGTGGGCCGTCGCCCGCCAGGGAGCTGATTCGGTCGATGTCAATGAACAGAATCCGCAGGCGGTGGGTTTTTACCTGCGTATGGGGTTTGCGGTTGTCGGGCGTAGCGAAACGGACGATGCCGACCGGCCGTTTCCGATTCTGCATCTGCGTCTGGAGAAATAAAAATGAAAAAGTTTCCCTTTTAGGAAACTTTCGCTATCGGGATTCCGGTTCGTTTTCCGTTCCCATAAAATCCAACAGGGCCCGAGCCGTGATTTCGGGTTCTTCGAGGAATCCCATGTGTCCCGAATGTTCGAGCCAGGCGATGCGAGCCTGAGGATGGGCCGCCGCCAGTGCTTCGGCTTTTTCGAGGGGAATATAGCCGTCGTGCTTACCGAAGATGAAGAGCTGCCGCACCGCAGAGCGGCGGAGCATTTCGTTGCGGTCGGGCCGCTCGATCATACCGCGCAGCAGGGCTGCGATCCCTTCGTCTTCGGTGACGAATACCTGTTCGACCAGATCTTCGATCTCGTCGCGCATTCGCGGCCGGTTTTCGGGAGCGAAGCCCGCTTCGGGAGCTACGCGGGCCAGCGCGTCCTTTTTGCCTGCTTCGACCAATTTGATTTCCCGCAGGCGGTTTTCTTTCTTTTCGTCCGTATCGGCGTCCGGCGTCGAACTGAGCAGCACCACGCCGTCGAGCCGTTCGGGGTATTTCTCGCAGAAAGCCAGGGCGACGTAACCGCCCATCGAATGTCCCACCAGGGTACAGCGGGCGATACCGAGCGCATCGAGCGTATCCTTCACCACATCGGCCAGGTATTCCATCGTGTGTACAGGCCCTTTGACCACCGAGATCCCGTGCCCCGGCAGGTCGAGCGTAATCACGCGTACCTGTTTGTAAAGATAGGGGACGAAATCGTCCCAGACGAGCATCGACTCCAGATAACCGTGCAACAGGACCGCGCACCGGTCTCCTTTTTCGGAGTCGCACACATGGACGGGCGTGTCGCCTGCCGTAATGAATTTTTCAACCATTGTCGGGTGGATTTTCAGTTTTCCTCGTCGTCGAAATAGTCGAACGCCGATTCCCGCTTGGGGCGTGCGGGCGCATCGTCTTCCTCGTCGTCGAGTTCGCGGTAGATGGTGTGGCGTTCCTTGCCGCTTTTGTGGATCGGCTCGAGCCGTTTGGCCTTACGAAGTTCGTCCGCATGGTTTTCGTCGCGGAATCCCTTGTTCGTTTTCATGGATCGGAGAAGAAAAAATAGATTTAGGATTGAAAGTTGGCGGTATCGTAGCTGCCTTCGAATACTTTGCGGGCCTCTCCCGAAAGGCGGATGCGGGTGTAGATGCCGGGTTTCGGCTCGTCGAAGGCGATGCCGAGCCGTCCGCCGCGTACGTCGATGCGGAACGCTGTGACGGAAGGCTGGGCCGCGAGGTGGGTGACCAGCGCCGCAGCGGTCGATCCCGTGCCGCAGGCGAGGGTTTCGTCCTCCACGCCGCGTTCGTAGGTGCGGACGGCGATATGCCCGGGACCGACTACCTTGACGAAATTGACGTTGGTGCCTTTGGCGAAGCGTTTGTCGTAGCGTATCCGGCGTCCGCGTCCGATGACGTCCACGGCTTCGAGGTCGTCCGTGAATTCGACGTAGTGGGGAACGCCCGTATCGAGGAACCAGTATCCGTCGCCCCGGTCGATCCGTTCGACGTCGATCATTCCCAGCTCTACGGTGCTTCGCAGCCCGTCGATACGAAGCATCCTGGCTTCGTGGATGCCGTCCGTCGAGTCGAACCGCTTGATGTCGCCGCCGATGCCCAGGTGATGGGCAAACAGGGCGAAGCAGCGGCCTCCGTTGCCGCACATCTCGCCCGGCGAGCCGTCGGCGTTGTAGTAGCGCATCGAACAGTCGCAGCCGGATACGGCGGAAGCGGCGAGCGTCATCAGACCGTCGGCTCCGATGCCGAAATGGCGGTCGCACAGACGGGCGATCTCCGCGCTTTGGGGAGTCGCTCCGCCGTTCCGCAGGTCGAGCAGGATGAAGTCGTTGCCGGCACCTTCGTATTTTGCGAATCGCATTTGCATCTGTTCTGAAATATCGGCTTTGTCGCTATTCCGGTTCGGAGGTCGGAGCCGTTCGGCACTTCTCTTGCATCCTGAAAACGCGTGTATGTCCGGGACGGAAGAGGGTTTTTCAGGGGCGCTGCAAAATAGGTTCCAACCAGCTTTAACGCGGACAAAAATAATAAAATTCTAAAAGTTTTACTACTTTTGCGTGAATTTGTTACGTAACTTATAATCCGTATGAAAACATTGCTTGCAAAACACCGTTCGATCCGAAAATTCCGCTCTGAGCCTATTGCGCCGGAGGTGCTGCAAGACATGCTCGAAGCCGCCTCGCGTGCCTCGACGTGCGGCAATATGCAGCTTTACAGTCTGATCGTTACTCAGAGCCGGGAATTGCGCGAGGCATTGGCCCCGTGTCATTTCAATCAGCCGATGGTTACGCAGGCTCCCTGCGTGATTACGGTTTGTGCCGATGTCCACCGTTTTTCGATGTGGTGCGAACAGCGCGATGCCGAGCCGTGCTACGATAATTTCGCCTGGTTTCTCAACGGGGTGACCGATGCGCTGCTGGCGGCGCAGAACCTGTGTGTCGAGGCCGAAGCGCACGGGTTGGGAATCTGTTACCTCGGTACGACCATCTATACGGCCGAGGAGATCGCCCGCATCCTCGATCTTCCCAAAGGGGTGATTCCCGTGACGACGATCGTGGTGGGGCATCCCGACGAGTCGCCCGAACTGACCGACCGCCTGCCGCTCGATGCGGTCGTGCATTGCGAGAAATACCATCATTACACCTCGTCGGAGATCGACGAACTCTGGGCCGAGAAGGAGACGTCGGAAGAGACCCGGCGGCTGCTCGAGGAGAACGGCCTGCCGAATCTGGCACAGATTTTCACGCGCAACAGGTATCGTGCCGAAGATAACCTGGCTATTTCGCGCAACTATTTCGCGCTGCTGAAAAAACAGGGTTTCTTCAACAATTAACGGAAGTCTTGAAACGGTTGCCGGTCATATTCGTCTTTTTGCTGGCGGTGCTCGCGGGGGTGTCGTGCAGTGTCACGCGCAAACTTCCCGAGGAAAGTTATCTGGTGCAGAAGGTGACCGTAGAAGCCGATAAGGAAACGCCTAAAAAAGAGCGTATTCCGGCTTCCGACCTGCGGAAATTCATCCGTCAGAATCCGAATAAACGGTTCCTGGGACTCAATTTTTACGTCTGGGTTTATGAGCAGGCCGATCCCGAAAAGGATAATTGGTGGAACCGGTTCAAACGGCGTATCGGCGAAGCGCCCGTGCTGCTGGATATGAGCCTCACGGAGCAGTCGGTCCGCAACCTGAAGGTTTACATGGACTATCGGGGGTTCTTCTCTTCGCAGGCGACTTACGAAGTCGATACCACGTCGCGGAAAAAGCGGGCTTTCATCACCTACCGCACCGTACAGCGCGAGCCTTACCGCATCAACCGCCTTTCGTACGATTTCCGCGATCGGTTCCTCGAGCAGATCATCCTGCCCGATACGGTACATTCGCTGCTCCGTACGGGCGAGGTGTTCGACATGGAGGTCCTTGACCAGGAGCGGCAGCGCATCACCACCTACCTCAAACAGCGCGGCTATTACAATTTTACGGTCAATAACATCGAGTATGAAGCCGACACGCTCGGCGGCAATCATCTGGTGGACCTGAAGATGATCGTCAAGCAGCATCTGGCCGGTTATAACGAGCAGGGTTATCCGATTCTGCGCAACAATACGGTTTACCGTATCGACCAGATCAATATTTTTCCCAATTACGATCCTACGGCGGCTATTGCTCCCGACTACCGCAAGGGACTCGACACGATCTACTACCGGGGGTTGAACGTGGTGTACCACAAGGACAACAAGCGTCCCAACATACGTCCTTCGGTGCTGCGACAGATCGTGCCGATCTATCCGAACTACGTCTATAACATTAACCGGGTCGATCAGACGTACAACCAGATTATGTCGATGGGCTATTTCAAAAGCGCCAACGTCATTTTCAACGAGCAGGCCGACAGTGTGGCAAAGGATAACTACGTGACTTTCGTGGGCGAAGGCAAGGAGCCGGCCGATTCGGTACATCAGACCCGCGAGGGCTATCTCCAGTGCGACATCCAGTGCATTCCGGCCTTGAAGCAGGGGTATAAGATAGAGCTGGAAGGAAGTACGACGTCGAGTTTCTACGGATTGCGGGCGACGGTGGGGTATCAGAACCGCAATATTTTCCGGGGAGCGGAGTCTTTCGACGTTTCGTTCTCGGTAGGGTACGAGTATATGAAAACTCCGAGTGCCCGCAAGCGCAACGCCATCGAATTCGGAGTCAATATGGGTTTGCAGTTTCCCCGTTTCCTGCTGCCTTTCCGAACCCAGCGGTGGCAGTCGATCCAGATGCCCCGGACCCGGCTCGAATTCGGCATCAATTTCCAGGATCGCCCTTATTATCGGCGTACCCTTTCCAGCGTGGCTTGGGGATATTCGTGGAGCGATTTGAAGTATTCGAGCTATTCGCTGCGTCCGATCGATATCAACGTGATCGATATGGGGTATGTCAATAGGAAGGATTTCCTGGATCATCTCCAGAACGAATATCTCAAGCGAAGTTACGAGTCGCAGTTCATCAGCGGCCTTTCGTTCAGCTATGTCTATAACAATCAGCGCAAGCATCTGGGCGGAAACGCGACGCTGCTCCGCTTCAATTACGAGATGGCGGGCAACCTGCTCGACGGCCTGATGCACCTCTTCTCGCGTCCGGCGGCCGGGAAGGACTATTACGAGGTTTTCGGTCTTCAGTATTCGCAATATTTCCGGGCCGATTTGAGTGTGAGCCGCAAGATCATGCTCGGCGAGGTGACGGCTCTCGTGGGACGGCTTTACGGCGGTTACGGTATGGCGTACGGCAATTCGACTTCGATTCCCTTCGACCGTCTGTTTTATGCGGGCGGTGCCAACAGCATGCGCGGTTGGGCACCCCGTATGTTGGGGCCGGGGGCTGTTCCGGAGCCGGAAGATGCGGTTTTCCCTACACAACTGGGCGATATGAAGCTGGAGGCCAATCTCGAATTGCGCTTCCCGATTTGGGGGATGTTTCACGGAGCGACGTTCGTCGATGTGGGCAATATCTGGTTTGCCGACCGGCATTCCGCGCCTTCGCCCGCTGCGGTTTTCCATTTCGACAGTTTCTACAGGCAACTGGGCTTCGATGCCGGTATCGGTCTGCGCCTGGACATCAAATTTGCCGTACTGCGTCTGGACTGGGGCATACAGATCCACAACCCCAATGCACCTGCCGGACAACGGTGGATCCACAATTTCAAGTGGAAGAATACGGCGCTTAATTTCGGAGTAGGTTACCCGTTCTGATGCCGATATGGGAATATGGGCCGGAGCGGGCGGTGTACCGGATTTTTCACTGCGGCGGCCGGGGCTGTGTATGGAGCCGCTGTCGGGCGAGGATGATTCGTCTGCACGGAGTTCGTGTCGGCAGGGGAAGGATATGTTGAACTTTGATTTCCGCAGCTCGGAAAGGACTTTTGGAAGAAATAAAGCGTCCGCTTCGAATTTCGAAGCGGACGCTTTTTGTTGTCGATGCGTTGCCGTTTATTGAATCCCCAGCTCGGCCTTGACTTCGGTGCTCAAATCGGTCATGGCTGCCTCGTCGTAATAGACCATCGAGGGGATGGTCGTATTGAATACGGCGACGTAAGCTCCCTTTTGCGCCACCTTCTTGACGGCCTCCTGAGCCTTGGCGACGATCGGGTCGGTCAGCTCCTTCTCCTTTTTCTGCAAGTCTTCCTGTGCGCTCTGGTAGAACTCTTGCAGACGGTTTTGCAGGTCGGTCAATTCTTTCTCCTTCAGTTGGCGGGTTACCTCCGAGTAGGTCGCTTTGTTTTTCTGGAAATCGTTGTACTTGGTGTTCAGCTCGACCTGAATCGTTTCCAGGTTGTCGCGCAGATCTTTGCTGTACGCCTCCATGTTGGTCATCATCTCCTTGTATTCCGGCATAAGGGTAATGATCTCTTCGAGATTGATACGGCCCAGCTTCTGTGCGAACAGGGAACTGCTTCCCAGTACCAAGGCAACCACGAGGGTTAATTTAATGAGTTTTTTCATACGGATTTATTGATTTGATTCGATATTTCTTACTTTTTCATAAATTCGATGAGGGCCTGAGTGTGGTCGATTTTTTCTGAATTGTAAAGCAGCGTGGGGTTCGAAGCCGCATCGAGAACCAGCTCATACCCGTTTTGTGCGGCATAGTTCGCAATGGCGTCGAATACCCGTTTCTGGATCGGCTGGATCAACTCGATCCGTTTTTTCATAAGGGTACCGTCCTGGCCGAAGATCTCCTCCTGGAATTTGCTGGCCTCCTCTTCCCGGGTGAGAATCAGGTTTTGCCGGGCCTGTCGTGACGAAGCCGAAAGGGACATTTCCTGCGCCTTATAGTTGTTGTAGAGGGCTTCGACCTCTTCGAATTTGAGATCGACCTGCTGCTGATAGCTTTTGGCCAGTTGGTCAAGCGTATCGAGTGCTTTGTTATATTCGTCGATCGACTTGAATACTTTTTCGCTGTTTACCACGATGTAGTTCTGTGCCGAAAGCGAGCCTATGGCTGCCGTGAAGGCGAGTACGAGCAAAAGGATCCGTTTCATACCGTTTATTTTTTAGTTATCTTTTATAAGTATAACCCTGTTTCTTCAAATTTATTGCCAACTTCCGCCGGTTTAGAACTGCATACCCATCGTGAAATGGATGTGGCTGCCGCTGCGCTTGGTCTGTCCTGCGGCCGGGTCGAAGCCCCAGCCCCAATCGACTCCCACCATGCCTACGACCGGCAGGAAGAGGCGCACGCCGATACCCGCCGACCGTTTGATCTTGAACGGGGAGAACTCCTTCCACGAGGTGAATCCGTTGCCTCCTTCCAGGAATCCCAGTACGTAGATGTTGGTCTGTCCCTTGAGCAGGAGCGGATAGCGGAGCTCCATCGTGTATTTGTTGTAGGCACACGAATAGTTGCTGCCTACGGGATCGAGCGCTCCGTCGTCGTAACCGCGCATGGAGATAATGTCGATACCGTACATATTATAGCCCGTCATGCCGTCGCCGCCGACTTCGAACCGTTCGAAGGGCGATACCTTGTTTTTATTGTAATGTCCCAAGTATCCCATTTCCGCGCGGGCCATCAGCACCAGGTTGCCGTTGCGGGTCAGCGGAGTGAACCATTGGCCTTTGAGCATCCATTTGTGGAATTCGATCCAGTTGTAGCGTTCCTGTTCGCTTAAAGCCGTGCTTTTGTAATCCTTGCCGTCCCACAGCGAATAGGGAGGAGTGAGCTGCACCGAAACGCTGAAATCGGAACCCCTGCGGGGATAGATCGGCTGATCCACCGAATTTCGTCCCAATACCAAGCGGATCGACAGCAGGTTTGCCGCACCGTTCTTGAGTACGAAGGTGTTCCAGTCCTTCAGCATGTAGCGCTCGTAGCTGGCTTCCGCATAGAACGTGAAGTACGGGTCGGGCCAGTCCAGACGCTTGCCGAGTCCCGCCGCGACACCGGCGGTGCGGAAATAACGAGTACCTTTCTGCCAGGCGTAATAGGCGTTGTTCTCATCGGAATAGTGAGCCGAAATCGTGAAGGAGTTCGGTTTTCGCCCGCCCATCCAGGGATCGGTGAAGCTGATTGCGAAGGCTTTGTAGTAAGTACCGTTGGTTTGGGCGCTGATCGACAGCCGCTGGTTCTGTCCCATCGGGTAGGGTCTCCAGGCGCCTTTCTTGAAGAAGTTTTTGATCGAGAGGTTGTTCAGTGTGACACCCACCGAACCCACGAACGTACCGCCGCCCCAACCGCCGGCGATCTGGAACTGGTCGCTGGCGATCTCCTCGAGCGGCCAGTTGATATCGACCAATTCGTCCGAATTGACGACGGGCTGAATGTCCGGAGCGATCGCTTCGGCCGTGAAATGTCCCATCGAACCCAGGGTGCGGATGGTCTGGAACAACAGCGACTGGTTGTAGAGTTCGCCCGGCCGCGTGTAGAGTTCACGGCGGATCACCTCGTCGTCGAGCCGCATATTGCCCGAAATGCCGACATTGTTGATGGTGAATTGTTTGCCTTCGAATACGCGGACCTCCAGGTCGATCGAGTCTTTGCCGATGATGATTTCGGCCGGGTCGATCTGCGAGGTGAGGTAGCCCTGATCTTTGTAGAGATTGGTGATGGACGGTTCGTCCGGATTGTAGTAGGCGCCGATGCCCAGGCGCTTGTACATCGATTTTTTGTCGTAAATCGAGCCTTTTTCGACACCGAACATCCGAGCCAGTTCGTCGGTTTCATAGACCGAGTTGCCGATCCAGGAAACATTGCGGATGTAGTACTTGTTGCCTTCCGAAATGTCCAGCGTGATACCCATACGCTTGTCGTTGATCGCGTAGATCGAATCGGCGACGATGTTGGCGTTGCGGAAACCTTTCGAATTGTAAAAGTCGAGCAGCAGCTCCTTGTCGTTTTCGAAATCTTCTTCGTTGAATTTCGCCCCCCGGAAGAAGTTGAGGCTTTTCTGGTGGGTTTTCTTGAAGGTGCGGCGCAGACGTTTGTCGGAAAATTCTTCGTTGCCTGTGAAATTGATCTCTCCGATTTTGATTTTACGTTTGCGATCGACGATGAAGGTCACGTTTACGGCCTGCTTCAGTATCGAGTCGTTGTCGATGCGGACCGATACTTCGGCGTTGCGGAAACCTTTGTCTGCGTAGTATTTGTGAATGAGCTTCGAGTTCTTGTCGATCACGTAGTCCGAAAGCTCGGTGCCGCGCTTGAGTTTGAGCTTTTCGAGCAGGTCTTTCTGGTTGCTTTTGGAGATGCCCTCGAAACGCCAGTAATTGACGCGGGGACGTTCCTTCAGGAAAACTTCCAGGTCGAGGCTGTCGCCTTCGATGGTCGCACCGACGCGGATGTCCGAAAAGAGGCGCTGGTTCCACAGGCGGGTGATGGCTGTCGAGATGAAGTTGCTGGGCAGGTATATCGAATCGCCCGGGATAAGACCCGACGAAGCTCGCAGAATGCTGTTGTCAATGTATTGCGCCCCGTGAATATTGACGTTGCGGATGTGGTAAAGTTTCTGGGTACCGCCTTCGAGTGTCGGGGCTTTTTCGAATTGCTGTAAAAGCTGGTTCGTATCCTCGTCCTGATCCGTCTGTTCGGCCGGGGGCGGAGCCGCCTCGCCGGAGGGCTCCTGCGCGAATATCTGGGGACAGAGCAGCAGCAGGGCGGCCGTCAGTGTCAGAAATACTTTGCCTGGATGATTCATCGTGTGTCGTCTAACTTCTCTCTAGAGTTTCTTTCTTCATTCTCTCCGTTCAGTGTAGCGAGTAAACTCGTGATGCACTCGCTTACCGAATACGTTCATTATTTTTTACCAGTCCGAAACGCCTTTCGCGCCGGGCATATTCGTCGAGTGCCTGCGCGAAATCCTCTTCGGTAAAGTCGGGCCATAATACGGGGGTGAAAAAGAGTTCGGCGTAGGCAGCCTGCCACAGCAGGAAATTGCTGAGCCGTTGTTCGCCGCTGGTGCGTATCAGCAGGTCGGGGTCGGGACAGCCCGCCGTATAGAGCGCTTCGGAAACCGTTTGCTCGGAAATCTCTTCCGAAGAGAAGATGCCGGCTGCGGCACGGCGTGCCAGACCCTGCATCGCATGGACGATTTCGCTGCGGGAAGAGTAGTTGAGGGCCAGTTGCAGCGTAAGGCGTTTCCCGGTAGCCGTTCGGTTTTCGATCTGATCCAGGTGGTGTTTTACTTTTTCGGGGAAACGGCTTTTGTCGCCGATGATCCGCACGCGCACTCCCTGAGCGGCCAGTTCGGGCGTTTCGTTGATTACGCTCTTGCAGAAGAGCTCCATCAGGGCATCGACCTCTGCGGCGGGGCGTCCCCAGTTTTCGGTCGAGAAAGCATAAAGCGTCAGGTAGCGAACCCCGTGACGGGTCGCGGCCTGGATTGCCCGGCGCACGGACTCCACACCCCGGATATGACCTTCGAAACGCTCCAGCCCGTGTTGCGCGGCCCAGCGTCCGTTGCCGTCCATGATAATGGCGACGTGTCGAGGTATGCGTTTTTGCTCGCTCATAGCATGCAAATATAGGGAATAAAATCCGAAAGCGAAAGAATTTCCGGCAAACAGGGATTTTTCGTCAGCTTCGGATATCCACTCCCCACATCATTTTCTTGCGTAACGTGTCGTAAAACGATATATTGTGCGGGACCGCCAGAAAAAAGCGTCTGGAAGCCAGTCGGACCCTGAATTCGGCTCCTTCGGGAATCGGACAGGTTTCGTTGTCGGTGGCGATCGATATTTCGGCGTGCCGGGCGTGTACCTTGAGCCGCACGTCGCTCGACGAAGGAATCACGACCGGGCGCATCGTCAGGTTGTGGGGCGCGACGGGCGAGAGCACCAGGCAGGCGCATTGGGGGGCGACGACCGGACCGCCCACGCTGAGCGAATAGGCCGTCGAGCCGGTCGGCGTGCTGACGATCAGGCCGTCGCCGTGGTAGGTGGCGACCATTTGGTCGTTCACGTACGTTTCGACCGAGATCATGCCCGCGCCTTGGCGCTGGATGACCACTTCATTGACCGCATAGCGGGTCGAGATGCCGTCGCCGAAGTCGCCCGTGACCTCGAGCATCGATCGGGGCTGACATTCGAGTTTGCCGGCGGCGATCAGCTCGAAGACATCGCCGATGCAGCCGTTGCGGGGTACGCTCGTCAGAAAACCCAGATGTCCCGAGTTGATGCCTATGACGGGGATTTCGGCCCCTCCCAGCCGGTGAATGCCATCCAAAAGCGTACCGTCGCCGCCGTAACATACCAGCACCGACTCCGCAGGCTGGGGACCCATCGGCCGCCCGTAACGGTGGGCCGCATCGATGGATATGCTTTCAAGAAGAACAAAGAACAATCCTTGCCTTATTGGTGAACCCGGTGTAGGTAAAACCGCTATTGCAGAGGGGCTTGCTCTCCGCATTGCCGCAGGAAATGTTCCTCAAAGACTTAAAAACAAGGAAATTCAGCTTCTTGACCTCACATCACTTGTTGCAGGTACTCAGTTCAGAGGTCAGTTTGAAAGCAGAATCAAAGGACTTGTTTCCGAAATCAAGGAGAACGGCAACATAATTCTCTTTATTGATGAGGTTCACAGCCTTGTCGGCACAGGTGACAACGAGGGTACAATGAATGCCGCAAATATCCTCAAACCGGCTCTTTCAAGGGGCGAGGTTCAGGTCATCGGTGCTACAACATTCAACGAATACAGAAAATATATCGAAAAGGATTCTGCTCTTGAAAGAAGATTTCAGCCCGTAAAGGTCGGCGCGCCGACAATTGCTCAGTAAATTGATGTTATCGGAGGCGTAAAAGGCTATTATGAGGCACATCACCGTGTAATTGTTGACGATGATATCGTTCGCAAGACGGTTGTCCTTTCCGAAAGATACATAACAGACCGTTTTCTTCCCGACAAAGCAATCGATCTTCTTGATGAAAGCTGTGCCTGTGCTGCTCTCCGCAATAAAAACATGGAGCGTCACGATAAGCTTGAGGACGAAAGACAGAAGCTTCTTATCAGAAAGGACGCTCTTACAAATGCCGATGAGGTAAACTACGAACAGCTTGCCGAGGTCAACACAAGCCTTGCAAGAATTGACAGCGACCTTAAAGAAATTGATCCCGAAACTCTCGTTTCAAAGGTTACAGAGGAGGATATCGCCAAGGTAATCGAACTCTGGACAGGCATCCCCGCATCAAGAATCAAGGAAAACGAGCTTTCAAAGCTTGCCGACCTTGAGAACGAGCTTAAAAAGAAAATTATCGGTCAGGACGAGGCTGTAAAGGCTCTTGCATCTGCAATCAGAAGAAGCAGAGTTCAGATTTCACCTCGCCGCAGACCTGCATCGTTCATCTTTGTAGGTCCTACAGGTGTCGGTAAAACAGAGCTTGTAAAGGTTCTCAGCAAGGAACTTTTCGATACTCCCGAAACTCTTATCAGACTTGATATGAGTGAATTTATGGAGAAACATTCGGTTTCTAAAATTATCGGTTCACCGCCCGGATATGTCGGTTACGATGAGGCAGGACAGGTGACGGAGAAAGTTCGCCGCAGACCTTATTCGGTTCTCCTCTTTGATGAAATCGAAAAGGCTCATCCCGATGTTCTCAATATTTTGCTCCAAATTCTTGACGAGGGCAGAGTTACAGACGCTCACGGCAGAACAGTAAACTTTGAAAATACTGTTATCATTATGACATCAAATGCCGGTTCTGCATCAAAGGACAGCGCATTAGGCTTTGGCAAGACTGAAGAAGATGCCTCAAAAGAAAAGGTTATGAAGGCACTTTCCGAGTTCCTCCGTCCTGAATTTATCGCAAGAGTTGATGAGGTTATCGTATTCAACAGCCTTAAAAAGGACGATTTTGTAAAGATTGCAGACCTTATGCTCTCTGAGTATGTACCGACTCTTGAGGAAAAGCACATCAAATTCACATTTGACGAAAAGGTTTGTCAGCTCCTTGCAGAAAAGTCATGCAACGGTGCAAGCGGTGCTCGTGACCTCAGAAACACAATTCGCAGAGAGGTTGAGGAGAAAATTGCAAACGCAATGATTGAGGCAGGTGCAGGCGGTGTTACTGCAATGCACCTTACAGCCGAAAACGGTGAGCCTGTTCTTCAGTCAATCTGATTTTTTACGGTAAAAGTTAACACATAAAATTTCCGCATATCGGGCAGTCATCACGATTGCCCGATTTTTTGTATACAGTATAATTCTATTAAAGAACAATCAGAGACGGCGAGCCGACTTTTCTTGTTCGTGAAGATAGTTTATAATGCCAAAAAACATATTGTACCCGAGCGGAAGTCTTTTTAAAATTGAAAGTTGAAAATTGAAAATGTAAAATTGTGGTCGGGCATACAGTTTGCAAAATGCAAATCATTGTCGCCCGACTGTTTTTGTATATATAGAAGTTGCGTTTAAATGTAGAGGCGGATATTATCCGCCCGCACGGCGAGCCGCCGTCCCCAATTCGTGCAGATAATTTGTTTTGCATTATACAAACTGTCTAGACGAGAGAAAAAACACAAGAGAAAAAAACGGCTGTGTAGCATAATGTACACAGCCGTTTTTTGAAAATAAAATGAAAGAAAGATTAACCTTTTACAGCACCTGAAACAACACCCTCGATGATGTATTTCTGACAGGCAAAGTAGAAAATAATAATCGGAACGATGCTCAGAACGATAAGCGCCATAATAGCACTTGTGTCCGTGTGACCGTAACTGCCGTTAAGATACTGAATGTGAATCGGAATAGTTTTGTAATCCATATCAAGAATAAGATAGGGGAGAAGGTAGTCGTTCCAAATCCACATTGTTTCAAGGATTGCAACCGAAATAAAAGTAGGTTTCATAATCGGAAGAACAATACCGAAGAATGTTCTCAAAGGACCTGCTCCGTCAACATCGGCGGCTTCCTCAATTTCAACAGGAATTGATTTAACAAATACCGAGAACATAAATAACGCAAGTCGTGCTAGGAATCCGAGGCATAGAACCCCACGGAGTTGTAAGCTTAAGACTGTCGGCTGTCTTTGAGAGGGTAAACATTACCATCTGGAAAGGAACAACCATTGAGAAAATGCAGAAATAGTAGATGATTTTGCATATACGAGAATTTGAACGCTGTAAGTACCACGCACACATTGATGTGCAGAAAAGAATAAGCACAACACCGCCGATTGTAATGAAGAAACTCCATACAATTGACTTCCAGAACGGATAGTTGCCGTGGAACATACCTGTCATATAGCTTTGAAAGCCCTGAAAACTGTCTGCATTCGGAAATTCAAAGATTGCACGGCTGATTGCCGCATTGCTCTTAAAGGAGTTCATCAGTACAATGAAAACGGGAGCAACATAGAGTACTTACACAATAGAGAAGAGGATTTTTAAAATTCTCATTCCTGCGGTTTGTTTTTTCTTTACAGGCCTATCCTTAGCCTTTGCTGCAACTTTTGCCATTACTGCTGAACCTCCTTTCTTCTTGTGAAGTAAAGCTGAATAAGGGCAATGATAACAACAATTACGATATATACCAGCCATCCTGCCAGTTCCTTTATAATTTCTCTCATACTTCCTCCGGAACTTCCAGGGTGATCCTGCCAAGCCGTCCATTGCGGAAATCATCTAATAAGATAGCCGCCGCCTTCTCCGTATCAAATTCATTTCCCCGTACCAGACAGTGCCTGCTCTGGGCAATCTTCTCAAGAACTTCAAACTTATCATCGGAATGCTCTATCGCATACTTTTCTTCCAGCACCCCCGGATAAGATCGGTTCATAAAATCCACCAGCTCAGATGCCAGTTCTTCCGTCTGAAGGATCTCATCCTTGATGGAGCCGATAAACGCCAGTTTCAGACCGACTGCCTGATCTTCAAATTTGGGCCAGAGGATTCCCGGTGTATCCAGTAATTCTACATTTTTATTCAGTCTGATCCACTGCTTTCCCTTTGTTACACCCGGTTTATTTCCTGTCTTCGCACAGGCTTTTCCTGCCAGGGAATT
>ENA-UPWU01000227-UPWU01000227.1-human-gut-metagenome-genome-assembly--contig:-NODE-227-length-25114-cov-11.681511_pt1 | contig 25114 bp, 23 predicted proteins | sample MGYA00250058_ERZ773392 | MGnify/ENA primary metagenome ERZ773392 (study PRJEB29103, sample SAMN06112084) | human gut metagenome | biome: human gut; feature: ankylosing spondylitis patient; material... | reverse complement strand
TTCAAGAGAGCCTCCACCTCCTGGGCGGTTGTGGGAAATTTCAGTGTTTCACCCACAAGCTGGCCCTCGCTGTACTTTCCGGCGTTGGTAACGTAGGCTTCAAACAGGGTTGCCATTAGCGGCGGCCCTGTCCCTTGACGGTCAGGATGCCCTCAAGGGTTGTTGCCGTAATTCCCAGCCGCTGGGCCACGGCAATATCATTTTTCATGGCTTCGGTCATACTGTGCCCGCAAACAACCAGCACATGAGAACGGCGGAGCAGGTCACGGCTCATGTCGATGCCGCTTTTATGCTCCTCGGGAACAGCATCGTTGAGAAACAGGGGCAAGTACAGGGGCGGGCAAATAGGAGAAAAGCCTGCCTCATACACGGTGCGGCAATACTGCGCCGCCAGTTCTGCGTTTTCGCTATCGCCGCCGAGCCATGCAGCGGTGATATAAGCAAGGGGTCGTTTCATCGTTCATACCTCCGATATTTTAATAAGAAAGTTCAACCCAAACCCCACGCCCTTTCCCAGTCTTGGGAAAGGGGGCGGCTCTGGAGGATATACCCCCGCCGCTTGCCGGGGAAATAGCACAGCCGGGGCAGACCGTCAAGGGCGAGCCGCCGAAAACGGCGGTGCGCTGCACCCTTGACGGCCCACTCCCGGCTGTACTAAAAAACAGGCGGCGACGGGGGATATATACCACCAGAGCCTCTGCGCGAGGGCGGGGCCCTCGGGACAAAGTGTCTCGAAGTTGTTACTTGTCAAGTTCCTGCTTTTTCGGGGCTTTTGCCAGCTCCGGCGGCTGTTTTTCTTTCCAGTCATCCAGCAGGGACATAATCTGTTCTTTCATTTTGGCGGGAGTGACCTCCTTGCCAAAATACTTTTCCAGTTCCGCAGTAGAAATAATCACGCCTCGATCCTCCTTTTTCTGTTCTGATAAGATGCCGTCAATGACATCGCCGTTGAGCTTGCCTTCCTTATCCAGCTCCCGGAGCCGTTTAGCTTGGGCCAGCGAGGGCGAAGCCTGCTCCCCGTCAATGGAAACAGCAATAAGCCTCTGATTTTTCGGTTTGATGTAGGACAGCTCCACGGCAGGCATGAAGCCCATCTTTTTATCGTCTACCTTATCCAGAAGCTCCGGCACAAGGGAGTTGAGCCGCAAGTAGCGCATGACCTTTTTATAGTTCATTTCATGCGCCTCGCCTACAATCTCAACCGAGCGTTTCCCGACATCGCCTTCCGCAACGCCTTTCAGCCGCCCGCCCTGATGCTTGATGTCCTCAACCTCGAGTTCCAGCAGCGCGGCCAATTCGCTGGGGAGCATCCCGTCACGCTGCTTGTTGCTGTCCTTCATGGCCTGTACCGCTTCGTGGTCGGTCATTTCACGGACGATAAAGGGCATTTCCTCCAGCCCCGCCAGTTCACTGCCGTGGGTACGGCGATGGCCCGCTACAATTTCATAGCCGTTTCCATCTTTCTCCGGGCGGGCAAGACCGGGAACCATTACACCGTTTACGCGGATAGAAGCAACGATTTCCTGCATCTTCGCATCGTCCCGTACCTTAAAGGGGTGCGGACGGAATGTGTGAAACGGATGAACCTCGGAAAGTTTCAGATAAACCAGCTTGCCTTCCTCAACCGGGCGGGGCGGTGTAGTCGGCTCGGGAGCCGTCTGTTCCACAGCAGCAGTTTCCTTCAGTGCCGTATCCTGTGCGGGCTTAATGGGCTCCTTGGCATCCGGGGCCTTTCCATCGCTTCGGGACACTTTGTCTCGTTTGGACGGCTTGGGCTTGTCAGGGGCCGCCTTATCCGCCTTGGGTGGGCGGCCCTTGCGGGCCCCAGCCGATTTCTCCGCTTTCTGATTTTCAGTCGCAGCCTTTTCCGCTTTCGGCGGACGGCCACGGCGCGGCTTTTTCGGCTCCTCCGTATTGGCGGGCTGCGGTGTTTCTCCGGGGGCTGCCGCCTCCGGCGCTTCGGGGGTTTCCGCCTTTTCGACTTCGGCGCGGGCGTTCTGTCTCTTTTCTGCCATAAGCTCATTGATTTTGTCAAAGGACACAACCACATCGCCGGGCTCAGGTATGGTAGGCCCGGTCTGTTCCTGCCGGGGCTCAGACGCTGCGGCCTGTTCGGGTGTGGTGATAGGCCCGGCGGCCTCCGGGGAAGTATTCTCCGCAGGGCCTGTGTTCAGTTTTTCATCGGCCATTTACGATCCTCCTTTTCGTTAAAGTTGCACAAATTTGAACGCTAAAATTTTGTAGTTATTTTTGTGCCTCCTTTCCGTCTATCCACGCAAAAAAGCCGCCCGTTTTTCATGCCGGACGGCTTTTTGCGTAATGTGATAGATCAAATATTATTTTTTCTGGTTTGTAGGCTCCGAAAAGCCTTGTATTTACAGTGTTCCTAATAGGAAGTAATCATATGATGTTGGTATTACCTCTTTCACTTCCGACGGATCATCCGGTGATGAAACATCTATTACTCCATATTTTCCCTCATCATTCTGAACAATCGCAAAGCAGTCATGATATGCCTGTGAAATATCTTTATACCCCAAAACTTTAGTTTCTTTCACATTATCACCATCAACAATCATCATAGCCGCTTTTCCATTTATTATGCCGGTTATATGCTGTTCTGTAACAGGATCAAAATCATTAATTTTGTCAAATCCATCAACCAACGGACCTTTCCATGCCGACAAAAGTCCCCAAGCCCTACTGTCTTTATATTTTACTCTTGCTATGCCATTAGTAAAGTTTTCACCTTCTTCATAAATTTGATCATTTAATTTTTCCCCCTTCTCATTAATGTAGTAATAGCCTTCTTGTTTATTATTTGATACTACAGAATATCCCTCATACATTTTAGTAGCAGTCACATACTCTGGTTGAATAACTACTTCTCCATTGGAATTTATAAAACCAATCTTCCCCGATTCCTTTGAAATAAACCTCGCAAAATCCTCTTTACTACTTATGTCATCATAATATATTACACTTGCTTCAATTGATGGCTTAACCTTCTTCTTGTTTTCATCATCATATAGATATGCATTTCCATTTTTATCGAATTTTTCTTCATAAGTTAAATAGGAACCTTTTATTATCTCCTGATACTCTGAAGTCTTATATATATCTACCTCCGAATTTTCTTTAGTATCATTTGCATTCTTATAATTCTTTAATGCAAAAATGCCAATTATACAAACCACTGCAATTAAAACTATGCTACATGCTTTTTTCATTATATCTTTACTCCCATCTGTTATTTCGAATCAATGTAAATCATATACCTAAAGTATTATCAAAATCATCAATTTTTCCATATTCTCACTTCCAAATGCATCAAAGATTGCTTTAATAGCTGTCTCTCTTATATGCTTATATAGACAGTTTTCTTCCTCGACACATATATCATACGATGGCTCGTCCTCCTGCTCTATGGTTCCATATGCGTCCACTATTTGAATCATGCCACACTTTTCGTTGTCACCGATTTAAAAACTACCATATCGTTGCGTTTAATTTTGACCTTCCGATAATCCTGAAACACCTCCATTATCGGTCTCCCTCTATCAATCTGAATGTCTTATAGTTTGTATCGTCCTGTGGGCTGCAGTATATCGCAAACTCGATATTTTTAAATGCATGCATATATTCTTTAATCACATTTTTTGCAGCATATGCAACGATATTTGCTTTATTCATAAAAGCTCCACATCCAAATGCTCCAAGTATTACTGTATCATTTCCTTCAGAAACGGCAACATCCAGTATGCGTCTTAATCTCTTCTCATGTATTTCAAGCATTTCCTTATCGCTGATTTTTGCTGCCTTTTTGCCATCGCCTGTATTATGTTTATTGCTTGGCATGGCTCTTAAATTCGGTGCTGCGCAAGTAATTACATTTACCTTATACCACTCATTCTCGGGCAATAAAGCCGGGTTATTTGTATCGCTTTTAAATACCGTTACCTCCGGTGTATAAATGATATCGTCGTTATGTAATGGATTTCTTGCCTGCTTATGAGGTGTATAAAATCCATCCCACATATCAGGTGAATTCAGACAGAAATAAAGATATGAACACCTACACAGACACTCCTCCTGGGCTGTTGAACCTCTTACAACACCTCCGCCCGGATTTGAAGCAGAGGCAAAATTGTGTACTGCTACCTTATTATCTCTATATGCCTTTGCAGCCTCAAACGTTCTCTTCTTTGAAACAATCACTTTTGCAGGCTCATCATATATATTTAGATTCGGTTTCTCCAAAGCATCTGTTTCCAATATTAGTTTCTGTCCGCTTGCAGATGTCTTTAAGTCAGCATTAAGCTTTCCATTCGTTTTGCTTAATCTCTCTGTATCCTGAAATATTAATACATTTTCTTCTCTTCCCATAATGATTCTCCATTTCTTTAAAAAATGCCTGTATTACCAGCATTTTCTATGCCATAGCTGTCTCTCCTTCCATTATACCTTACAATTCCGTCTACTGTTAATTTTATTTTCTTCATCCTGTTTTTTCAATAAACCTGTGGTTTACTTTTTTCATGTCAGTTCTTGCTGACATAATGATAATACACCAACTTCGAGAAACTATTTTCATGAGAAGTTTACACCTTATTTCAAGCAAAGTATTTCATACTTCAATGGACAGCAAAAAAGCCCTGTCCTTACGAACAGAGCCCTATGCATTATTTTGCACTTACAAGCCTTACTATCACATCAATTCCAGCTGCCCAAAAGAGTATCGCCCCCACGATATATACCTTTGTCTTCTGCTCAAAACCGAAGTGATATCCTGTGTAAATGCCTGCCACTATACAGATGACAGTGAGCAGCGCCACCATTATCATAATGGTGAGAAGTCCGGTACCAAGGAAGCCGAATGCTATTCCTGCAAGAACCGTATAAAATGCGGTGATTCCTGCTATCCTTAGCACCCTTTTCATGTCAAGCTGCGCCTGACAATGCTCCTCAATCCTTTCGTTTCTTATAGCCTTTCCTATAAGCCTAATCCCCAGTCCTATCAGTATTCCGATAGAAATTATCTCTCCTAAAAGTGCTTCATCCTTCACCGAGTATTTCCCATTAAGGAAGCTTGATAGGAAATATCCGATATACATTGCTAACAACTGACAAATCGCAATTATGACGCAAATGGCTGTAAGCTGTTTTTTATTTATTTTTTGAACTAGGGAACCCTGACATTCCATCGCAACGAAAATCTCAAGCGAGCTTCCCGCCACGATTAACAGATATTCTATCCAGCCCATTTTTGCCTCCCCTGATGTTTAAACATCCGTAACTGTTAATTATAATTATTTGTCGCTATCTGCCTTAGCATCTATTGAAGCTAATTTATATATGAACTTAACGCTGCCCGTCTGTCCATCAGCGATTGCTGAGTATGTCTGATATTCCTCACCTGCGTCAATTACTGCCTGAAGCTTGTCGGTGAATGGCTTTAAGTCACCGTTGTATGCGTCAAGAATCTTGTTGATTCCCTCCTCATTGAACTGTACCATACCGTCTGCAAGTGTGTGTGCACCCTCTGAAAGTGTCTTAGAGCCTGTTGTGAGCTGGTCAACACCTGAAACTATCTGATTTGTTCCATCTGCAAGCTGTGATGCTCCGCTGTTGAGCTGTGCATTGTTTGCTACAAGTGTGTTTGAGCCGTCTACAAGCTGCTTGATACCGCTTGTGAGAGTTGGCACTGAGTTCATGAGTGACTGTGTTCCGGCTGAAAGCTGGCTTGCTCCGGCATTGAGCGCTGTTGCTCCGGCGTTAAGTGTATCATTGTTTGATGTAAGCTTTGCTGCTCCGGCATTAAGCTGAGACGAACCATCTTTTAAGTCTGCAACGCCTTTGGTAAGCTCTGGTAGTTTTTCTGCCAAGACCTTAGCTCCGAGATTAAGCTTTGTTGCACCACTCACCAAACTCTCTCCACTCTCCTGTTTTGCATTAATCTGGTCTGAAATATTTTTCTTTGTAGAATCAATTCCGGTAATTACAGCCTCCTGTGCTCCGGTTTCAGCTCCCGTTTTTGCTGCGTCTGCCACAGATGTTCCAACTGCATCCTTTGAGCTGCCGGCCACTCCCTCTAATACCTGTTTAGCCATAGCTTTTAACTGACTGTCAGTATTGTTTGTAGATAATTCTTCAACATATTTATCGTAATCTTGGCCACATATTGCTTTTATTGCTTCTTCTCTTGATACCCCATTGGATACATATTCTTGAATAGTATTCTCAATCTGTTGTTTAACCTGTGCTTCAACAGTTGAATATATCATATTATATAAAGTTTTATTAGCCTTAAGGCTCTCAACAGTTTTTTCAACACTGCTATCGCTTGTCATTTCGTTATAATACTTCTCAGCAGCATATTTCTTTGTATTATTATAACTTGTAGCATTAGTATCATCTGCCAGTTTTGCATCTACTCCTGCTTTTGCAGCTTTCTTATACTTTGCAGCTTCTTCATCTGACATCGGGGTCTTTAAAGCTTTATCTAAAGTATTAATTCCATCTGACAAAGAATTTACACCAGACACAAGAGATGGAGCACTCTGTGACAACGTGTCTGTGCCACTCTTAAGTGTATCCATACCTGCATCTAAATTGCCTACACCTGCTGCAAGCGTGCTTGCTCCATCCGTATATGACTTCAAACCATCCTTAAGTGTTGCACTTCCGCTTGCAAGCTGGCCTGCTCCACTATTAAGCTTATCTGCTCCTGAAACCAGGGCTCCTGTGCTGTTTCCAAGTGTATTCAGTCCACCACTTAATGTACTAACACCATCAGTATATGCCTTAAGTCCACTCTGCAGTGTGCCAACGCCTGATGCGAATGTGCCGAGCTTACTCTGCAATGTTGAAAGTCCGTCAGCAAGTGTGTCGGTACCCTCTGCCAGTGTCTTTGAGCCATCCTGAAGCTGTGTTGAGGCATCCTTTAAGTCATTTATCATGTCATCGAGGTCTGATGTATCAATTCCGTCTGTGCTCACATAATCAGATGCGTTTACCACGAAGGTCATGGCTGCAGGCATTGAGAAATTCTTCACATCTGCTGTCATTTCCATGTATTCAGGGATATTTACATCGCCATCGAGATCTCCGTCCTTGATTCCGAGGCTATCCTTTAAGCCCGGAAGTGCATAGCCGAGCACTACGCTTGATGAGTCGCTTACCTCAGCCTTGCCGTTTGTCACTTCGATATTATCGAAGCCATCACCGAGTACAAGTCCTGTTACTGCTGCAAATGGTACGGAAACTGTCTGCTTCTCGCCGTTTACTGTCTCTGTATATGATGTGGTATTTGTGTAGTCAAAACGGATTTTGACCTTTCCTGATTTTCCTGCAAGGTCCTCAGGTGAGATTTCTTTTCCATCGAGGTAGTATGTAACCTTCTGTGTTACAGGTGGCTCTGCTGTGGCTGTGCCCTGATAGTAAATGTCCTTGCCACCAGCCTGCCATGTGAGCTTATCACCGCTTTGTGTGAATTTTTCCTTGCCCTTTACGTTCTCGATATCTGAAAGGTTTGAAGCATCCTCCAAGGTATCCTTTTTGTCTTTATTTTTAAGGTGATCTACTACGATTGTTTTGTTTACGTTGCCGTTTGCATCTGAGATGAGGTATACGCTCTCGTCCTTGTCTGCATCGTTATCCTTTAATGATACGCTGTCCATGAGCTTATCTGCTATGTCATCAGCATCCTTGCTGCTTCCTGTTGTGCTGTCCGCCTCGGCTGTTACTGCGGTGCTGTTCTTCTCTGCAAAAACCGCTGTTGCTCCGATTCCTGTACCTACAAGTGCTATTGTGAGGACTCCGGCTACAACACGGACAATATATTTACTTTTTAACTTTTCTTTCAATTCTGGTAATTTCATGTCTTATTCCTCCTGATTTTATTTTTGAGGTTATATTTTTATGTTATGAGGGTCAAAAAGTATTTTATCCCTCATTTATGATTAATCAGATTACTAAGCTGTCAGGTTCTTGTTTTTAAAGCCTGCGCTTGTAGCACATATTACTTTGTCAAAAATCATAAACATTGACGGAAGTATAAATACTACTACAAACATACTGATGATTGCGCCTCGTGCAAGCAGTATACAGATAGAACTGATCATATCAATGTTTGAATAAAGTCCTACACCAAAGGTTGCGGCGAAGAAGCAGAGTGCACTGACTATAACTGAGTTTGTCGAATCTGCAAGTGCCTTTGTGATAGCCGGCTTTTTGTCCATTCCGGTGTATCTGTTCTTTCTGTACTTTGTTGTCATAAGTATCGCATAGTCAACCGTTGCACCAAGCTGTATGGTTCCGATTACGATGCTCGCGATAAACGGAAGCTTTGTTCCTGTAAATCCCGGAATTCCCATGTTTACAAAGATTGCAAACTCGATGACCGCTACAAGTATGATTGGAAGCGATACTGATTTGAATACTACGAGGATGATAAGGAATATCAATACGATTGATACTGCACTTACACGCTTAAAGTCTGTATCTGTGATAGTGATAAGATCCTTTGTACAAGGTGCCTCACCGATAAGCATTGCGTCCTCGCTGTAATTCTTTACTATCTTTTTAATCTCTGTTATCTGGTTGTTTACCTCATCAGATGCTGTCTCATATTTTGATGAAACAAGCATCATCTGGTAATCACCGTTTTTGAATATCTCCTTTGCCTCATCCGGCACCATATCATCCGGTATGGTAGGTCCGAGTATTGAGTCAAGCGATACCGCAAGCTTTACTCCATCGACCTTATTGATATCATCTATCATGCTTATGCTGTCTGCCTTTGACATATCGCTCGGTGCGATGATGATATGTGTGGCACCCATAGCATACTCCTTGTCGAGTCTTTCATTGGCCTGCTTACTGTATGCACTGTCAGGCATGGTTCCTGCAAGGTCATAGTAGACCTGATCATGAGTGTATCCGTATATTGCCGGGATGAGCACTACGATGAAAATCACTGCAAGTATCTTATAATGATTTGTTACCCAGCTTGCAATCCTGGAAACATCCGGCATAAGAATCTTGTGCTTTGTCTTCTCAATTGCCTTATCACATGCAAGAATCAGTGCAGGGAGAATTGTTACACATCCGATAACTCCGAATACAACGCCCTTTGCCATTACGATTCCCAGGTCAAGTCCAAGTGTAAAGCTCATGAAACAGAGGGCTACAAAGCCTGCGATTGTTGTGATTGAGCTTCCTGTTACTGAGACAATTGTGTGGGAAATGGCATGTGCCATGGCTCGCTTCTTGTCTCCGTCATATCTGTCTATCTGCTCCTGATAGCTATGCCACAGGAAAATCGAATAATCCATTGTTACGGCGAGCTGCAATACTGCTGTCAGTGCCAATGTCAGGTATGAAATCTGTCCCTGTATAAAGTTTGTTCCCAGGTTATAGATAATAGCCATTCCTATGCTTAGGAGGAATAACATCGGAACAATTATTGAATCCATTGTAATTCCCATGACAAGCATTGAAAGCAATGCTGCTATGATGACATATATAGGAGCCTGCTGCATAACAAGTGTCTTTGTATCTGCGTTGACCGCTGCCATTCCTGCTACGAAGCAGTGGTTTTTCACCATCTTATCCATCTTGTTGACAGCTTCCATTGTCTCATCCGAACCCATTGTGTCACTGTAGGTGACGAGCATGAGCTGGCTGTTTGCATCCTTGTTGTTGAATGCGTTGTACACCTCATCCGGAATTGCCTCTCTTGGCAATGTGGAATCAGCGATTGTTCCGTACCAGATGACATCCTTAACCCCCTCAAGGTCCTCAATGTCATCAGCCAGAGTCTCTATGTCCTGATCCTTCATATCCTCTAAGATCACAAATGACAACGCTCCGGTTCCAAACTCATCTACCATGATATCCTGGCCCTTCATAGTCTCTATCTGGCTTGGCAGATAAGAAAGGATATCAAAGTTGATTCTCGTGTTGATAAAGCTGATGCCTGACGGTATAAGCAGTGCAAATGCAACTATCAGTATCAGCACACGATGTTTTACGACTCCTTTTCCAAATTTAATCATTAGATTCACCACTCTTTCTTTTATTCGTCTTGAAGTATAAAAAAAAAGACCGAATAAATAAATATTCAATCTCTTCGATTTGTCATGTGAGATATACAAATCCATCAATTTGTATATCCAATATGACACATATATAATATTGTATTTGATTTCTGACACTGTTTCACGACATTTTTATATTTATATGAACACATGCCTCTTTATGATTCTGCTTTATGAGCTTGCTTACGCCGTCATTTTTCCATGACAATTATCCTCTACAGCTCGCTCAGTATATCATCCATCGAACGCGTAATCAGATACATGTATGCCTCAGCCATCTCCTTCGGCTCAATATCATCCATGCCCTGGGCTATCCAGCCCTCCGTGATAAAGCACAACGACTGCGCATAATATGTAGAAATCACCTCCGGTGTGAGCCAGCGGTATTTGGATTTCTTTCCTGTGCTCTTTTCGCTTATGATATTCATAAACATCTCGTAGACGCATTTCATGGCAATCTGATTAAACGTCACTGCACCCTCCAGCTTTAGTGCTTTCTTGTAAAAAACACTGTTTGCCGTGATATTATTGAGCATCAGCACAATCGCTTCAAAAATCATTCCGGCATTGAGCAGCGGCTTGATGGGCTCAAGCAGCTCGGTTTTGATAATCCACTCTATCAGCTCGTACTTGTCCTGAAAATGATTGTAAAACGTGGGGCGGATAACTCCGGCCTTGTCCGTTATCTCTTTAATTGTAATCTTATCGATTGGCTTTTTCGCTGAAAGCTCTATAAGGCTCTCAGCGAGCACCAGATCTATTGCATTCTTACCTTGCTGTGTCATTACTCATCAAACTCCATCGTGACAAAGTAGCCCTTCTCAGTCTCCCTCACATCCACGACATCGCCCTCGCGGCTTTTGAGCCTCTCGCTGACCACGTAGTTTCCCGACATGGCAATCGCATGCTCTATCGTATAATAATATGAAGTCGGAAGCTTGCTCTCTGTTACCTTCAGATGGTCACCGACCTTGGTAAGTCCGGGTCTCTCCATCTTAAACTCCATTCGACGCATTCTGTCGCCTTTCTGTTACTGCTTAATTGTCCTCTTTTCTATCCTCAACAAACGTTGCCTCAAACTCCTTTTGCTTGTTGTAGGCGCTCTCCGCCTTTGTGGCACGGCTTGTAATCCAGATATTGGACACTCCGTTGAAAATCAGTATGATACCGACAACAACAGTGGCTGTTTTCATTACATCAAATGCATTTGTCACGCAGATTATTCCAAAAATCAGACTGATTATTGAAAAAATCAAGCCGACACTCCAGCCTCCGTAACCGTATTTTCTGGCATCCACCGCCTCAATAATGCTCCTGATGCTGTGAAAAATGAGCACCAGACCGATGACTATAGGTATCAGGCTCACAACAACCTGAGGCTGCACCAGAAACCATATGCCCACTGCCAAAACCATAAGTCCAAGCAGTGCCGAAAGCCCGTTTGTAACTATATTCAAAAAATAGCTGCACATATAGACCACTCCGATGATGATAAGCACTACCGCAAGCACATTGGCCACCATCGTGAGCACCGAAGCTCTCCATATGATAAACACCAGTCCCAGCGCTATGCAAAGCACTGATGACAGTAGAAAATCAGCCTTTATTCTGCCTAAAAACTCCTTCATACGCGACCTCCTTTATATATCATGCCCTACATTACTTTTCTAATTCTGTTCCTCTGCACTTTTCTTAACCAGGTCAAGAACAGTCTGAAGCTCAGCACCCTCAACCGGTGCAGCTCCATATCCAAGACGCTTGTAATCCTCTGTAATCTCAGCCAGCTCAGTAGTCTTATCGCCCTTCGCATCAATTACAAAATATCTGCCCTGTGACGCAGCATCATCCCACACGAGATAAGCACGGATTGCGCAGTTTGGAGCCATATCTCTTGTCGGGAAATCAACTCTGGTGACATTAAGCGTATCAGAAATCTGCATAGACATAACAGAGAAATCCTCCTCCATATATGGATACATACGCTTCTGCTGATATGCCTCCTCGTACAGCTCATCTATTAGCTTTTCCTTCTCATCGGCTAGTCGGTCCATGAACTCTTTTCCACCCTCAAACATCTTTGCCGGCAGGAAAATATGCTCATACTGCATACGCTCAAAGATGACATACTGCTCTGCTGTCATCTGTACAGTCTTTCCCTTTGTCGGTGATGTAGGATGACCCTCTTTTCTTGCCTTTTCCACTGCCTCAATCTTTTCTACAAGAGGCTTTTTGAAAATCAGATTGTGAGTGAACGGGTTGAATGCTATACCATCAAGCTTTGACTCTTTATTTGCCACCATATTGACGACTGCAAGAAACGGCATATTTACAATGCATGGTGACGGATGATCCTTAGAAAGCTGTGCCTTTGAGGTATAAACCGGCATGAACGCCTCTCCCTCACCGTTTTTAATAAATAGCGGAATCGGCTTGTTGTTCTCTCCCACATTTGCAGGTACCAGGAATCTGCTCTTAGTGCATTTTTCAATAAGCTTATTGAGCGCCTCCGCCTTTTTGTCGCTCGAATACTGTGTCATCAGCTCCTCAACCTCAGGGTTTTGCACCTCGAGAGTGAAGGCCGGATCGTCCTTTAATTTATTTTTGATTTTATTTTTATCCATTTATACTGCTTCTCCTTATATTAAATGCCCGGATTTACATCCAGGCATTATTTTAACACATTTCTTTTATCAACTCAACAATCTTAGTGTCTCTTGCTATCCATTCTTTATCAAGAAAAGCGCTGTTGGCCTTTATTATCTCATCCGGCGTGGCCCATGACAGATGATACTCAAGCCTTATCTCGCTGTCTGTCATCTGTGCTGCCACATGCTCGTCCCTCACATCACAGAAATACACGTAGGTGTGACAGTAATATATCTTGTCAGCCTCAAATATATCACGTCTCTTTTCTATGACCTTGCCGCACTCCCTGATGCTTTCCGGCACGACAAGAAGCCCTGCCTCCTCGCGCACCTCACGTGCCAGCGCCACCTCGTTGGTCTCGCCTGCATCGATGCCACCGCCCAGTATCTTGTAGTATCCCTCACCGGCCTGCTGCATGGCAAGCTTGCCGTCTCTGATAATAACCGCGCGCACCGCGAAGCGCTCATATACCTCCATATCATCGGAATAGTTGTGTTTGTCAAATGTATATAGCGTCCTCATGTTTGTCCTCCGTGTATTGGTATTATTCTACACCATTTGCACGTAAGATGGAATATGTTTTTCTTCATAATATCGTTGATTTTACGCTTACACTCGCGACAGCAAACAAACCGTTTCAATGTGGCTTGAGAAAATGGTATAGATAACAACATCGCCAGGCAAATCCCCCTTATTCGTAATCGGAAACACATCTACTTCCTTTCCCCGTTCTCGAGAACATATCAAAGGTTTTTTCGACCTTTGTGCGTTTTGGGAACATATCGACTATAAAGCAAGCTATACTCAAAAGAAGCATCCATTTTCCCACCTATGTATAATTTCCTCTTTCATCAAGACCACCACATATTTCTTAACTTCCTCATATGTCACCTTGTTCTCAGCCTCAGCAATATCCATTTCATACATATCCAGTTTCATGCTCACTTGATGCTTTGCTTCATGAAGTTTGGACAAAAGGCACACCGTCTCTGCATGCGGTATGTTTCTACAGAGCTACAACATATCGCTAACCCCACATAAAATCTGGCTTTTACACCTTTACCGGCTAATAATGTTAAAAATGCTGCTGCCGGTAAAAGCATTATTCTTGTCTGCGTATTTCTTTAAGGCATAAATCGAAATAGGTTTTACACCTTTTTAAATCGCTCTTTGTCTAACGCAGAATATTTTCGATCAAATTCTAGTGTATAGTTTAGAATCATCAAATCTTCTACACTAATCTTAACATTTCCACGCTTTTTATAAAATCCAAAAATATCCAATTCATCCACACCACTAACTACATCTGCATTCTTCATCCTAAAGTCAAGGTAATCCCAGAACTCATCGATGGTCTTACATTCATTTGTTACTATTTCAAAAGCATTACATTATCATTTAAATCTCCACATCTATCAACACAAGACAACAAGAATTCACCACTATATGCCATTGCTCTGTTTGAATTTCTACTTGCTGGTCTTAGTGTCATACCACATACCTCTACCAATTCAGGATAATATGCTTTAATACCTAACAAGTACATACTTTTAAATGAATAGAGAACATCCGTATAACACCATTTAATTTCATTGTCTTCTGAATCATGAACGACTTTGCCCCATAATTCATTAGATATTTCTTTATTCTTTTCCTCAACACTTACTTTACGATTAAGCATCTCTCTTACACGCATATTATTCTTGATTTTAGATATCAACGTAATATCCGCCGGAAGCCACTCAACGCTATCTAATTGTTCTCTGGTTAGCCATTTTGAAGCAGCTGCTTCCTTCAATTCCAAATTGTCAGATGCTACTTTTGCCCAGAAGCAATCCATTAATAAATGAAAAGTAGGGTAATCGTACTCAATAGAATCAATTAGTTCTCCAACCTCAATATCAGTATCAACTTCTTCTTTTATCGCTTTAATCAATGCTTGTTTAGGCGTTTCATCTTCTAAAATTATTCCTCCTGGAAACTTCCATTTGCCTTTATAGTTACCATTGTCTTTGACTATCGCAAAAATCTTATCATCTTTTCGAATTACGGCTGACACTACCCTAATTGTCATCACTCTTTCTTACTCCTTCTTTTAAAATCAGCAAACAATATAGTGATTCCTTATAAAGCCACATTAACACTTCCGCAAACGAAATATGATTGTGTAATTAGAATCTTTTCGTCTTCAATGTTTTCATTATAGTGTGATCCCATCCATACTACCTCGTTTTGAAACACGTATAACAGCTCATCAAATGAAGAACTTAACATATGATTTAATACCGCAGCATTGGGATCAACTATTATAGCTTTTACTATTTTCTTCTTTTTTTGTATTGCAGTTGTTACCCTATGATTTCCATCAACAACAAGCTCCTTATATGTTTCTCCTATGGTAAACGGAAAAATTATAATTGGATCTTCTCTATCAATAAAGTCTTCTGTACCTGTCCAATTTATACTCTTTTTATCTATAAACTCATTTATTGAAATATCTATTGCATCAGATTCTGTTATTCCACTCATATGAAGCATTTGAATAATTCTAGATACACGAAAATGAATAAACATTTCATTTTCCTTCATCTTCACAATAGTCCGAAATATTTCTGGCGCTTCCATCTTTTCCTTCATTATCATACTTTGATTTTTAGGATCAGTATATGAATCCACCGAATTCTTATCGGCTTCCATTAATTCGGCTACCCATTTATCAACATACATTTTTTGAAGCTCCTTATCATGAAAAATCTCCATTTCCATCAATTCTCTTCTCATATTAGAGTAGTTTATTATATACGGTTTACCCGTCATTATATTGATCGGCATATTTCTTTCTCCTTATAATTTTTATGCTAACATGCTAGAAATAGGCATCATGCACTATTCCTCTTATTTTATAAATCTGTCTTTTTGTGCCACTTGGAATATCTCTGTATGAGTCGTTCATGGAAATAAGTTCCACTCTTGAACCTGCCGGGTACTGTTCATTTACCTTATTTACAACATCTCTTGGTGGGAAAAACATTACTGCTCGCCCACTTTCTTCGCTCCTGCCTTAAATGCAGCCGAGCCATCCAGTTTTGAAAGAAGGATTCTTCTGTTCCTGACATTGATTTATGATGTTTAACCAATTGGCACACCTGACATTGTGTGTGAGTTGATCCATGATAGTTTGCCTCCTCTAAAAAACTATTTGTTTTTTAGAGTGTATCACAAAAATGCTAATTATCCAAGGCGAGTGGTTTGACGTTTACATAATATCAAGCAAAAAATATATAAAATTTAATTACTGTGTGATATAATTTTTATAGTTGTGTTTTTAAGGAGGAAGATATTATGTCTATTATCAATCAACCATTCCAAGGTCAACTCGGTGACATTCTAATTTCGGAGTTAAAAAATGGTTATACAAATTTTACTATTTTCTCTGCATTTGCAAAAAATAGCGGAGTTTTAAGATTAAAAGAATCTATTGAGAACTTCAAGTCAAGTGGGGGATACGTCAAAGCATTTATCGGTATAGATCTAGATGGAACTTCGTATGAAGCATTGCTTAATCTATTTTCACTATGCAATGAACTGTACGTTATTCATTCAGAAAACTTTTCAACAACATACCATAGCAAGATTTATTTATTGGAAGACTCGTCTACCGCTTGGTGTGCTATTGGTTCAAACAACCTGACTGGTGGCGGTCTTTGGACCAACTTTGAAAGTTGTTCAATCCAATCATATAATTCATCGACTGGAAAAAATGAGTTAGAAAACATTTATTCAATAATAGAAAAATATTCTGATACAGACTATTATTGCTCTACCAAAATAAATTCCATTGACGACATTAACACATTATTAGAGGCAAATTATATCTCCAAAGAAGTATCTCAGAAAATTGAGAATATCAGCAAAAGAGTATCCCAGAAGAAAAGGCAAAAGAGAAACAGCTTATTCGGATCTGAGAAGGTTACTATTCCAACTATAATAACCACTCAGAAACCTCATAAGTCGCTTACTAAATCATCTACTCCTGATATCGACTACATAATTACTCCCACCGCTGAAAATGTACCTGCTTTTACCAATGAACAATTTTGGTTTGAAATGCGAAAATCAACAGGGGGATCAAGAAATATCCTAGATTTATCCAAACTTGGACAGATAGAATCCGGTTCTGTCAAAGGAACTCCTTATGAATATTCTGATCCAGCACGAATGTATGGTGGTATAAAATTCTTTGATATTGACCCAGAAGATACTTCAAGACAAAAAAATATCACCATTAACTATCTCGGAAAGGATTATTATCCATCAACAATCAAATTTGCTCCAGATAACGGAAGTTGGAGAATCCAATTAAAAGGTTCTCCAAATGATGATTCTGAAGAATTATCAAAATACGGAAATCGAGGTGATTTCGTTCATAAAATACTTGTATTCGAAAAAATCAACACCGATTATTATGTGCTCTCTCTTTTAGATGAAAGCGAACTTGATCGTGTAAAATCCCTTAGCCGTGTATGGGCACGTAATGGTAGTGGTGCTACTTCAAAAGCATATGGCATGCTCTAAGTTTATCAGAAGGAAGTTGATGCCTAAAAATAAGCTTCAACTTCCTTTTCTGAATAGTACTTACTAAAAGTATGAAGTATGTTCTCAAATGTTTCTTCATTTAATCCATACAAAAATGCTACTAATCTATCCATTTCTGCTATTATTTGTTTTCTAGAAATTTTTCTCTTTATCGGATAGATACTCACATCCGCAAAAAAGTTATCCAGTCTTTGGTCGCTTGCGTATAACATTCTTATTCGAGAATTAATATGCTTTTCAATTGTTGCTTTTTCTCCCATATAGACCAACTCTTTTTCAAATGATTTTGTATCCGGAATAGGAATCTGTTTAATAATTGTCTGCGTCAAATCAAGCCCTGCCATTTTTAATCTTACAATATAATCAAATACTACTGAATTAAATAATGCTAGTATGTGTAGCATTTCCTTCTTAGGCAATTGCAAAATTTGAATAGACTGACATGTTGGAATCAACGGAAGAACAGTTGCAAGCATTGTTCTTCTATTGGTAGCTGATGTCAAACTTCTCCAAGCAATCACACCTTCATCATTAAAATTTCTAGATAAATTATTCCAAACTTCTTCTTTTATAAAATAACGAGATTCTGGATACTCTTTGCCATCTATGTCACAAATCATTTTAGCTGAAGCTTTGTTTTTATACTTATCGCTTTCATTCATCCCTGAAAATGTAGCATATTTAGCTGTATATAACTCAATAAACTTTCCCTCATATATAGGAATATAGCCATTATCATTCTGTTTAATTATACTCTCCGAATGATTTGTCAAATGAACCAGTCTACCAAATTTACATTCTGGATAACGCATTCCGAATGTATCATATTTTTCATAAATGCTAACTAGAAATTCTAACTCCTCGTTATGACATATATTAGGAATCATTCCCGTTTCAGGATTTAGTTTATTCAATAAATCATATGACAATTCTATTTTTTCTCTATCAACAAATTTTTCATATCGTTCAATATTTAATGCTATGCTAAGATTTTTTGTATTGTTCTTTTTCAAGAAAATGACTGAAAATTCTTCACGAGAATCAATATTGAAAATCTTATTCCGATTTGTAAACATGTATACTTCATACAAATCTTTATTTTTTGTCATATCCCTAAAAAAAGCACTGTACACGGGCATCTTGAGAAGTGACGATTTAACTATCAATCCAATAATACCGCTGTTGCAAACCACATTTCGACATAATTCTGTAAAAATCGCATATGTATTTAACTCACCACAGCTTGATTTGCAAAAGCATTCCTCTTTTTTTATTAATCGCTTTGCCTTTTCGTAATCATCAATAAAACAATTATAAAAATACTTATTATTTTCTGAAATGTTCTGAATATATTTTTCTCGCCCTGCCTTTGATCCAATTTCTTGATTTTCTACATAATGCATTAAAAACTTCTTTTCTTCAAATCTAATCTTTTCCCAAGGTGGATTTCCAAGGGCAATCATTACATTGTCATGTGATACAACACCCATTTCCAATGAATAAAATCTTCCTACCTCTGCCCTCTTAAATTTTTCTAATGGCTTTATATCATTTTTTGTAATCAATAATGGATTTCCTAATAAAATTTTACATCCCGAACTTTCTTCAAAACGCAATCTGTGTCTAGTTATCATTATTGCAATCGGATCTACATCATATCCGTAAATATCTGCACTTATCCCTTTTTGTCTGCATATTCGACATGCTGCAACCAAAAATGCTCCACCACCACAAGAATAATCAGCAATCTTTAACTCATTTACTTCTTCTCTAATATTATTTTCAAGATATTCCTCAATTGCTTTTTGAGTAATCTCATATGCAAATTCTTCTTGAGTATAGTATGAACCCAATATATCTCTATTGTTCTTTCCACCCTCGAATTTCACTTCACCATCCATCATAGAAAAATCTGTTGCTATATAACTTTGGTATAAACAGTTTATATCAAATTCGTCATAATCATTGATAATAGATAATACCTCAGAAATAAATTCATACGAACCTGGTATATTCAAGACATAGCACAATATTGATTCTTCAATAATATCATTCATTCCGATAATATTTTCTATTTCATTTGCAACACAATCAGATTTAATCTCATGTGCACAAATAGTCATAAATGCTAAATATGAATATTCAAAATATTTTTTTCTAATATCTTCCCATTCTTCTATATCAATTGTTTTATTCAAATATTTAGCAACCAACTTATGCAACTTTGCTGTCATACTTACGAATCACCCCATTTTCATATTGTAGATAAGGAACACCTTTAAATATCTCACTGTGTACTTTATTAAACGATTCCTGTATCCATTTACTATAATCAAAGTCTTTCCCAAACCTATCCATCAAATCAGATACCAACTCAGTTATTGCACATTCAGAAATTAGCACACCATTATCTGTGTTATAACCCAGTTTATATAAAACCATATTATGCAAAATCATATCCATATATTTATTTAATACTCTTTTCATTTCAAACGGCTTTTCCTGTATTTTTTTTACAACCGCCTCCGGATTAACTCCTAAATCTTTAGCAACATATTCAAGGACTCCATCGCTTCCTAATGAATTTTTTGATGCTCTTGTTCTCTTTAAGCAGCAAGCCGCATCTATTAGTTTTTCTAGGTATTTATCAAGTTTATCGATATCTATTTCCTGCGTTCTATCAATCAAATATGCACATTCACCAACACTATCTTGAAGATACTTTTCTTCCTCTTCTGAAAGCCCATACTCCTTAAAAATGAATTGGTCTATTTTACTTTCAACTTCTAATTTTAGAAGTTCATTTATCAGATCATCATTAAACATTCGCCAAGCATCATTAAGCAAATTACCACTAATATTTTGTATATATGTGGACTCATACTCTATATTATTAGGTCTTGTCGATAACATTTTCCTTTTTAGCTCAATACATAACCGTGCTTCTTTTTCAAGAACAACTGAAGAATAAATATTATCATTAACAGGAATTTGTCCAATATATCCGGCCGCTATTGTAAGTTTTGGAGACATCATTCTCACATAATATGCCGCTATTCTTGAATTCAAGAAAGCTAAATGTGCATATTCATTTCCTTCAACAACTCTAATTCCTGGACCAGACGCAATAAAAATCTGATTATCCAGCAAAACTCTAACATTTAACCCTGCTGTTCCTGTATCACTAAATACCATTTGAGTATCACCAAAATATTTTACATTTCTTAACGCAGACCCCTTTTGAGACTTAATGTACTCGCCTTCCTTTCCCCATTTGACAACACTATCATTTAATCCCTGCCATCTGCAGTAACCGCCCCCATTACTTACAGCAACCCAATCCGTTTCACCAAAATGTTCCCAAAAATAACCCACAAGTTCTTTAGCATTACCTGTCGATGTTCCTTGCATTGGAACTGCAACATTCCGATACGGTTGCTTATTTGCTCCCATTACATTTAAGGTTCCTTTACCAGAAAAATCGTAACCATTCGGTCCATCTAACATATCTTGCCCAATATACAATCTACCTTCATTACTAATTAGCTTATCAATTTTTTCTTTTAATGAAAATGAAGATAAATTGAGTATTTCAACTTTATTATCTGACCTGTATTTATTCGAAAATATAATAAGAGAAACATTTGACTTTTCTCCACTAAGGTCAAAAAAAGCACCAGACCCTAGATTCGCTATTTTTTGAATATTGTATTGCATTGAGAAATAATTTCTTATTTCTTTAAATGACTTCAAATGCATCCATGCATTTTGAGATACTATTCCACATACACCGGTTGGTTTCAACAGATTGTGTATTGCTACCATAAACGAAACGCATGTATCACAGTTTGCATCAGGATAATTTTTTTTCAAAAATTCTTTTTCTTCTTGACGCATTCCCTTTATGGTTGCAAATGGCGGATTAGTTATTATTGCATCTGCATTTGAAAGTGCATCATCCATCCCCAACTCATTTCCATTTACAAGATTAACCACAACACGATTATCTTTTGCTAGAGAACCACAAATCGTATCTTCATTTTTTGTAACAAAGATATTAGGACAAATCTGCTCCCATAATTCATTTGCAACATCGATATTAGCTCGTTTCATTATAGATATTGCTCTTAATCTAATATTCACAATTGCTATTCTTGCAATTGACTTATCAATATCATATCCGTACAATCTACTTGTATTTAAAATAATTTCATCAACATTTATTTTTTCACCTAAACAGTCACACAAATAATCTAAACATTCCACTAAGAAATTTCCACCACCTGCACATGGGTCAACAATCTTTTTAGTTCTATCATAATCAACAACATTTCCAACCAGGTAATCTATCATGTATTTTTCAGTAAAAAATTGAGTCTGACTATATATATTCCCATCAATAATTTTATTAGTATATTGATACGCCCAAGATAGAATATTATTAATATCTGGAGCATCACAGAATTTCTCTATAAACTCAGTTACAATTTCCTTTAATGAAAAATCTAAAGAAATTTCTTTCTCTTTCCCAGAAATATCTTTATAAATTATTTTATACATTTCATCTGTTTCTTTATCACCCAAATAAAATTCGTACAATGAATAAGCTATTGTAGCCAAAACCACACTCTTTTTGTCATCCTCATTTATATAAAGTCTCTCCGTAATGTTGTACAATTTCTTAAGTACTTTTTTTAATTCCCGGCGCACTTCAGACACACTCTCTGTATTAGGCTTTATTGGTGATTTTGTTCTAGCATCATTCGGTCTTTTTGCATCTGCAGGAATTACCCACATATTACCAATCATCTTTGCTCCTTCTATTCGTCCTTCTTTACACAAAATCTGTATTCTTCTCTTACTTATATTCCATTTATTAGAAAACTCTTGTACTGGTAAATAGTCCATAATTGATTCTCCCTTCATTTATTTTATTTTAATCTCATTCACGAATATTATCAAGTATTTTCTCATCATTTTATCATCCATTTTATATTCTCACCCCCACCAATTATCCATAGTTGTTCTTCAAAGCCCCCCGCCAACAGGAACATCTTTGAACAGATATGTTCGGGGCAAGGCAAAAGAAAAAGACCAACAGCAGCACTTCAAATTACTACTATTGGTCTTAAAACCTTTAATTTCTAGGCATTTCTGCCTTTGCCTATTTTACCCTTGACATCAATACGACACTCTCCACATGGCTTGTAAATGGAAAACAATCATATGGTGTTGCACGCTTCACTGTATATCCATGCTTTGTGAGATACTTTAAATCCCTCGCCAGTGTTTCCGGACCACATGACACATACACCACTCTCTCCGGCGACAGCTTGACAACAGATGATAAAAATGCCTCGTCGCTGCCGGTCCTTGGAGGATCCATTATGACAACATCCGCTTTCTCACCCTTTTGTGCCATCTCGACCATGAATTTTCCGGCATCGTCATTGTAGAAGCGGATATTTCTGATGTCGTTTCGCTTTGCATTGATGACTGCATCGCGGATTGCATCACGGTTTAGCTCGACTCCGATGACTTCACCTGCATTTTTTGCTGCTATGATGCCTATGGTTCCGGTGCCGCAGTATGCATCGATTACGCGCTCTTTACCGGTCAGGTGTGCTTCATGAATGGCTTTTTCATATAAAAGCTCCGTCTGTACCGGGTTCACCTGATAAAACGAGTTTGGTGAGATGCGGAAGGTGCAGCCGCACAGCTTATCCTCTATGAAGCCCTTGCCATAAAGCGTGATATTTCTGTCTCCGAGCACCATGCTTGTCTTTTTATCATTCACGTTGAGCACAACTGTCGTGATATTGGGATGCTTTTTCCTGAGTGCTTTTACGAAATTGTTCTTCGACGGAAGTATCGGCGATGCCAGTACAAGAACTACCATTATCTGCCCTGTTGCATAACCCTTTCTCACAAGCACATGTCTGAGAAGCCCATAGCCGGTGTCCTCATCATAGGTCTTTATCCTGAATGAACGGAGCATATCCTTTATGTCTCTGATTATCTCATCTGACTCCTGCTCCTCTATCATGCAGCTTTCGATATCCACCACATCATGTGTGTTTTTCCTGTAGGCTCCAGCCACAATCTGACCGCGCCTCGTACAGTCAAAGGCTGCATGAACCTTGTGACGATAATAGAGCGGATTTTTCATGCCGACAATCGGCTCCACAAAACAAAAAGGCTTTAGCAGCTTTTTCATGTATGCCTGCTTGGTTTTTAACTGTTCCTTATATTCTACGCCCTGATAGTCGCAGCCGCCACATTTCTTCGCATACGGACATACGTTACGCGTGGTTTTTTCCTTGTAATTGCCTTGATTTCCCGCCATGTCTGCGCTCCTTAAAATCAGCTATGCTGACTACTTTGTGTATGTATTATATAAATACACATGATTTTCTATACAGTGCCATCCGCTTGAAGCGCCTGCTGTCACACATATATATGTCTTTCCGCTGGCTGCCTTCTCATAGCTGACCGCACAGTTGCCGGACTGATTTACAAAGCCCGTCTTTGCACCGATTACCTCGCCACTTGTCATCTTGTCCTCTATACGGCGCAGGAACAGATTCGATATGTTCAGATTCTCCGGATGCTGCGGTGTTGCAGCCGTGCTGTATGTATGATTTGAAAGTACGGTTTTACAAATATCGTCCTGCATCGCTGCCTGCATGATGACTGCCATGTCATAGGCTGTGCTGTAATTGTTCTCATCATATATGCCGACAGGGTTTGTAAAATGAGTACTCTGACCTATGCCAAGCTCTGCTGCCTTCTGGTTCATCATATCGACAAATGCCTCCATGGAACCTGCTGTGTAAAGCGCAAGCTGGTATGCCGATTCTCCACCTGATGGCAGGATGGTTCCGTTAAACACATCGCGAAGAGGCACCTGCTCACCGTCTAAAAAGCCTGTTGTGCTGCAATCATGCACATATGAATAATCTGTGGCTTCTCTTGTGATTGTCACAATCTCGTTGAGCTTGTTTTCTATCACAGCCTGCCTGTCTATTTCCGTATTCTCATTCTTTGCTGCATCTATCGCATTTTTCTCAGCCTGCTCTGCTGCTACAAGCACTGTCATAACCTTTGTCATGGAAGCCGGGTACATTTTCTCATGTGCATTCTTTCCGGCAACAACCGTGCCGTCCTGCTCATCAATCACTACGGCATAGGAGCTCTCCAGCTCATCTCCGATTGCTGCTGTAGCGTCAGACTCCTTTGGTACAAAGGGCTCCTTTGCTTCCTCCGTCTCACTTACCTGCTCTGTCACAGCGGTCACATTTTCTGTGGCTACCCCTGTGTCTTTTGCCTTATTACTGTCTTTTTTCGCTTTATTAAGGCACGATATAACTATTATAATCGCTATAACGACTATCACAGCCACTATTCCTACAAGCTTAATCTGTGAAGCTCCTGTATTTCGTCTGCGGCGTCTGTAATTTTTTCTGCTATTATTTCTCATATCCAATCCCTGTCTCGTTGTAACTATTCATCCCACGCACATTCGCAAAACCGCACTATACTTGTGCTTTTTTGTTCTCAGTGATTCTGAATAATCACATTTCATTTTATACTGTAACCTATTTAGTATACTCCCTATCCGGAAGCTGTGCAATAATTATCGCAATAAACATGAGCACACATCCAAAAATTTCTCTGCCACCCAGCATCTGGTCCAGCAGAATCCAGCCTGCAATCACAGAAACCACCGACTCAAGGCTCATCGCCACCGATGCCACCGCCGGGTTTAAGCC
>ENA-UPWU01000218-UPWU01000218.1-human-gut-metagenome-genome-assembly--contig:-NODE-218-length-25474-cov-5.151514_pt1 | contig 25474 bp, 25 predicted proteins | sample MGYA00250058_ERZ773392 | MGnify/ENA primary metagenome ERZ773392 (study PRJEB29103, sample SAMN06112084) | human gut metagenome | biome: human gut; feature: ankylosing spondylitis patient; material... | reverse complement strand
GTACGCTTCTTGCCTACACGTTCGCTCAGACGTTCCTGAGTCAGTTCATATTGTTCGATCAGATGCTGGTAGGCGAGGCGAATCTGATATACGCCACGACGTCTATAGCCTTGAGCTTGTGAAGAACCATCTCGCCGATCTTCTCGCTTGTGACCTCCCGCTGAAGGGAATTCTTCAGCTCTGCGGCAATCTCGTCCACCATATTTTCAATAGTCTCAAGCTTTACCGGACGCTTGACAGCGGCTCTGCAAAGCCTGTCGACGAGCTTCTGGCGGTCGAACGGCTCTATGGAATTATCCTTCTTTATAACCATAAGAGGGATATCCTCGATTATTTCGTATGTTGTAAAACGGAATCCGCACTGGATACACTCACGGCGGCGGCGCACCTTGTTTTCAGTCGGGCGGGAGTCTATTACCTTGCTTTCCTCGCAGCCGCATTCAGGACACTTCATGTTGATATATCACTCGCTTTCCAGACAAATTGGTCTAGATATAGTATATCACAAACCTGCGAATTTTTCAACTCTTTCAACAGAAAAAGTTAAAATTATTTTCCGGTTTTTTCTTTAATAAATTCATACAGCCGCATGACCGGAATATCCGTTTCCTGTCCGTCAAGCCTGTCCTGAAGCATTTTGTTCGTATTTACTATCTGGCTCAGCTCACATTCGTCGTCCCCAGTGGTTATATGCAGTTTCATACATTGCGTGCTGGAGTAACGACCGCGCAGCTCCTCCGGTTCGCAGTTGATCGTCTGAATATCCGCATATCTGATCGTTTTCCAGCCGAGCAGGTGCTTCCATCTGAGTTCGTTGCCGTCAGCTTCTGCGACTGTCGGTATCTTTTCGAAAGCTATTACAATTCCGACGAACAAACCCGTACAAATCAGAAACAGTACCAGACTGACCACCGAGAAATATGTTAACATTACAGCAAACCAAATCGCAAGAATAATGACTGCCGCTGCCATACCAGCATTAAAAAATCTGTCGTTGCATTTCATCTCGACCCTTATTTTATCCATACGCACTCCCTTCACAGACTACATTTTCAGTTTTAATTATATCACACGAACTATTTAAAGTCAAGAAAAAGGGCGCACCGAAGCGCGCCCTAAAGCTATTCATAATCAGATAAGCCCGGAATTATTGACCGCAGCCACCAGCGCCCGTACGGAAGCCATGATGATATCGGTATGTATACCCGCGCCCCAGCTTACGGAGCCGTCCGGCTTGGATATTCCGATGTACGCAGCCGCCTTGGACTTTGATGACTGCTCTACTGCGTTCTCAGTGTAGGTCTCAAGATGGAATTCTATGCCGAGACCCGTCTTGATTGCGTTGGAAACTGCGTCCAGACGTCCGTTGCCAACGCCTTCCCATGTGCGCTTCTGACCGCTGACGTCCATTTTGACAGTGGCAGTGATATGCTCGCCCTGGGTATAGTGAGCCTCCACGAATTTCAGCTTGCCCTGCGGCTCCAGATAGGTCTTTTCAAAGATATCGTATATCTCGCTGGGGTGGAGCTCCTTGTGCTGATGGTCGGAAACGCTCTTGACAGCGTAGCCGAAATGCTCGCGCATTTTAGGCGGCATGATAATGCCGTAGGTCTGCTCCATAAGGAAGCCGATACCGCCCTTGCCGCTCTGGCTGTTGATACGGATAACATCGCCCTCGTACTCTCTGCCGATATCGTGCGGGTCGATCGGGATATACGGAACGTTCCAGTGCTCGGGATCCTTCTCGTCGCGCCACTTCATGCCCTTTGCGATAGCGTCCTGGTGAGAGCCGCTGAACGCCGCGAACACAAGCTGACCGCTGTACGGCATGCGCTCGTAAACGTGCATTCTGGTGAGCCGCTCGTAGATGGAAGCCAGCTCCGGCAGATTGCTGAAATCGAGGTTCGGCTCAACGCCGTGAGAATACATATTGAGCGCAACGGTGACGATATCGACGTTACCGGTGCGTTCGCCGTTTCCGAACAGAGTGCCCTCAACGCGGTCAGCGCCTGCAAGCAGTCCGAGTTCGGTATCGGCGATACCGCAGCCGCGGTCGTTGTGCGGGTGGAGGGATATCTCAAGGGAATCGCGGCTGTGCAGTACCTTGCACATATATTCTACCTGCTGTGCGTAAACGTGCGGGAGGCTCTCCTCGACGGTAACGGGCAGGTTGATGATGACCTTCCAGTCGGGTGTAGGCTTCCAGATGTCGATTACCGCGTTGCATATCTCTGCGGCGAACTCCGGCTCAGTTCCGGTGAAGCTCTCCGGGGAGTACTCAAAGCGGAAGTTGCCGGGGGTCTTTTCGCGGTACTCGTTGAGGAGCTTTGCACCGGTAACTGCGATGTCGATTATCTCCTGCCTGCTCTTGCGGAAAACCTGCTCGCGCTGAGCGACGGAGGTGGAGTTATACAGATGAACTATGGCGTTCTTGCAGCCGTCGAGAGCCTCGAAGGTCTTTTTGATGATATGTTCGCGGCTCTGGGTGAGCACCTGCACGGTAACGTCGTCAGGGATAAGGTTCTGTTCGATAAGCGCGCGGCAGAACTCATACTCGGTCTCGGAAGCGGCGGGGAAGCCTATCTCGATCTCCTTGAATCCTACCTCGACCAGCTTCTTGAAGAATTCCAGCTTCTCGTCAAGGCTCATCGGGATAATGAGCGCCTGGTTGCCGTCGCGCAGGTCGACGCTGCACCACTTGGGAGCCTTCTCGATGTAGTCCTTTTCAGCCCAGTCCATGCATCTGAACGGCGGCATGAAATATCTTCTTGCGTACTTGCTTGCGTTTGTCATATCTCTTTCCTTTCCGGGCTAAGCCCCGCGCGCACGCGCTATTAATACAGCGAACTGTTGAACTGCATTTGACCGCAAAATAAAAAAGCTCCATCTCATTTAAGAGATGAAGCTTGAAACTCCACGGTACCACTCTCATTGACAGCCGCAAAAAGACTGTCCACTCGTACACATCAAACAATGTGCCTCTCGATAACGGGAGATACCGTAACAGCTTAATTAGTGACCGCAGACTGCCCGCCTGCCGACCGCCCGTTCAGCCGTTCTGCTCAAGGAGGAGCTATGACCCTGCCGTTCTGCCGGCTCGCACCGACCGCCGGTTCTCTGGAAGTTCGCCAGGGCTTTGTTTCCTATCGTCGCATTTCAACATATTCTATTTGTGATTATATCACAGATTTCAGCCTTTGTCAATAGTCTGAAAGGATTTTTCCCGAAAAAGGGAACTTACCGCTCCGGCGCATTTCTGTCCATATTGAAGAAAAGCTTCCATCTGCCGCCGGTATTCCGCCATGTCGACGTTATGTGGAACTTTCCGGAAAGGTCTGAGTTTTCAGGCTTCTCCGCCGTAGTGGTGATGACATAATGCACCTGAACCGCATCAGGCGTTTCACACACCGTCTCAAACTCCTCAATTTCGAATGCGGCGCAGTCGAAATCAGCGATTATTTCCGCATATTCCGCCCCTGTGCACCGTGTCCCCCCGCAAACCATGCCTGCATTCACGTAAACGCCGCCTTGTCGCACGCCTGAGCCGCTCTCCACATCTTTTCTTCAAGTTCCCGTATCATCAGTACCCTCCCGTAAACTGCCAGCCGAAGCCCGCAGATTTTCCTTTTCAATGACAGAACGCCGCACCCCGGCGCTTACGATAACCCCTCCGATAAGAGCCGCAAAAGCCGTAGGCGTCCACAGCAGAAAAATACCCGCCGCGTCTCCCATGTTCATTCCGCCGTATTCAGCAGCGTACTGCGCATTGAACACAGCGAATACATCTCCCCACCAGCCAAGCTTCAGCGCCAGAATGAAAAGCGCCGCAAACAGGCACAGCGAGCCGGCGCATTTCCAGATAAACCGCCGCTTATCCCGCGAAAACAGGAGCGCCGCCAGCACCGCGCCCAGCAGCGGACAGAAATATACGGTCTGCGTCCAGAGGGCAAGCCCGCAGAATGCGTACATAAGGCACAGCGCCGGGCAGAGTACTGCCTCCATCACCGCCAGCGCGTTGAATATCCATCTGATTTTCATATCAGCCTTCCCACCCTCGAAGCTCCCGCAGAGTTTCCACTGTCTCCCGGACTGCCCGGATTGCCGTTTCCACTTCGTCGGCAGTGTTGAACTCCGACAGGGTGAGCCTCAGCGAACCTTTGAGCATCTCCTCCGGTACGCCCATAGCCCTGAGCACATGCGACGGAAGTTCATTCCCGCTCGAGCACGCCGACCCCGAGGACGCGCACACGCCCCGGATATCCAGCCCGAGCACGAGGGATTCCCCCTCCACCCCGGAAAATGAAACGTTGAAGTTACCGCACAGCCGCGGCGAAATCCCGCCGTTGAGCCTGCTCCCGGAAATCTCCAGCAGTCCTGCGACGAGCCTGTCCCGAAGCGCCGAAATTCTCTCAGACCGCCCGTTGATGTCCCCGCACGCATACTCCATAGCCGCACCCATTGAAACTATAGCCGCAGTATTTTCCGTCCCGGAGCGAAGCCCGTTCTCCTGACCTCCCCCGCAGATAAGCGGCTGAAGCTCCAGCCCACTGCGGATATAGAGCAGACCCGCCCCGCGAAGCCCTCCCAGCTTGTGAGCCGAAACCGACATCATATCACAGCCAAGCTCCCTGACGTCAAGAGGGATATGCCCCGCCGCCTGAACCGCGTCCGTATGGAACAGCGCCCCGCGCTCCCGGCAAAGCGCGGCAAGCTCCCTTATCGGCTGGATCGTCCCGACCTCGTTGTTAGCCGCCATCACGGAAACCACCGCGGTTTCCGGCGTGATTAGCTTCCGAGCCTGTTCCATGTCAACGTAGCCGTCGCCGTCCACGCCGATGTATTTTACCTCAAACCCGGATTTCTCAAGAGCCCTGCACGTATTCAGCACCGCCGGGTGCTCTATCGCGGAGGCGACAACCCGGCGCTTCCTGGCGGACGCCCCGAGCGCCGCCGCCTGCCGTACCGCCGTGTTGTCGGATTCGGTGCCGCCGGAAGTGAACACTATCTCGTCAGGGTCCGCGCCGACAGCCGCCGCACATTTCTCCCGCGCTTCTATCAGCGCCAGAGCCGCCCGCCGTCCCTCGGAATGTATCGACGAGGGATTCCCGCAGCATTCCCACAGGAACGGCTCTGCCGCTTTCCGGGCGCATTCCAGAACCGGGGCGCTCGCCGCGTTGTCGAAGTATATCATCTCGCCGCCCCCTTTATCCGGTCGATGGTCCATTCATATTCCGGAAAATCCCGCAGGATTCTCGCGATACACCGCCAGATGAATTCCTCGCGCAGCAGCGGGCGTTCCCTCATCTGCTGTTTCGCTCCCCACAGATGCGTGTACTTGTCCTGCGGGAAAAACAGCGCGTCCTTGTCGAGAAGGGTCTGCACGCCGGTGCCGGTGTAATCCGCGCACATAGCCGCCATGCGCTGTTCCGCGAAAACCATGTAGCGCAGGCGCTCCCCGCACCGTTCCGCCGACTTCATGAACGCGACAGCCTGCGATGTGTAGAACTCCTTGAAATCATTGTCCGGAACGTAGAAAAACGCCGTATTAAGCGGCAGTACCTCCCGGCTGAACCCAGGCAGGATATGCCCCGCAGCCGAAAAGTACTCCAGCGGCGGGTAAACGTCCGGGTTGATGTCCTCACGGTGAGCCGCGATGATGTCCCTCCCGAATTCCGGCTTGCTCCATACGATAAGATCGGTGTCTATCATCACGCAGGGTGCGTCCATCTGCCGCAGTGCAAGGAGCTTTCCGGCAGCCCAGAACATCTCCGGGTCGATACCGTCAAGGTCGTCGGGAACAGTGTCCCGCACCCCGTCCCAGACCTTTTCAAGCCCGGCATTGCGGATATAATCCGCAGCGGGAGCGTCGCAGTACAGAAAGATACTGCTTCCGTCCCTCCGCCATTCCAGCGCGGAGATGACCGCTGTGAACAGGTCGAAATCCTCTAAAGCAAAAGCCCCGTTATTTTTCGCGAAAAACGGAGCCGTAGAAATAATATGAAACGCATTCAAACTCTTACCTCGTGTCAAACTATGTGTATACCGTATCCATAGCAGTTCAGCGGGCATTTTCTCAGGCACTCGTACATTATACGGTCGTACTCGTCAGCGGTGATAAATCCGCCGGAGCCGAACCCTCCAAAGCTTCCCGCGCCGAACGAGCCGGAAAAGCTCCCCAACGGAAAGCTCCCGAAAGAGCCGAGAAGATAGCTCCCAGAACCGAACCGATACGAGCCAAACGAACCTAACGAACCAAACGAGCCCCGGAACGACCCACGCCCAGCGAAGCGCCATTCCCACTCCCATTCCCAGAGGCTGAATCTGTAGCTTCCAAGCGCGGTAAGTCCGCCGGAACCGATTCCCAAGCCGGAACCTTGAAAAACGCCGTAGCTTCCGAAATTGAAGCTTCCGGAGCCACCCCGGAAGCCGCCCGAGAAACTCCCGAAAGAGCCGCACCGTGACCCGCCGTTATCCGGAGCGTTCCCACAAAAGACCTCCGTTACAGCTCCGGCGCTTACTCCGAACACCTCCGCGAGCCTGTCGTTAAGCTGAGGATCCTGCGGATCGAGCGTCCTGAGCTTGTCGAGCCGATCGGCGTAGACCGTGCCGCCGTGCTCCCGGAGCCACTCCGAAAGTCTTCCCCCGAGGAAATATCCACGAACGGCAGCCAGGTCGAAATTATCGATGATCTCAGCCGCACTGCTGATTTTTTTCCTGTTGAGCCATAAACAGCAATCCAACCGAGACACCCCCTGTTACTATACAGTTACTTATAACTTATTATAGCATAAACCTCCGGATAATTCAACAATTTTTTAAGATTTGTTGTCGATTTTCAACTCCGGTAGCATATTACACATATCGCGCAAAAAGCCGGCGGGATATCCCACCGGCTTTGTGATCAATGGAAATTTCTCTTTTTATTCGCGATCATGAGCCTTATCATGACCGTTACGGCGTTCTTTTTCAGCGAATCAATGAGCATTCTCTCATCGCTGCTGAAACCGCTCCAGTTGAGGTCTGCCAGCTCAGGCATTTTCATGTACCGCGCCGGGATCTCCTCAGCGGTGAGCCTTGCCAGTTCTGACATGCACTTCTCGCAGTCGCAGGCGTTGAACCTCCTGATTATCCCGGGAACATTCTCGGCAATTACCATCTCGGTAAGCTCCCGCATTACCAACGGAGAACGGCTCACCTCATCGTCGGGCTGTTCGCTGCGCTGAAGCTCGGCTTCCCTGCGCATGACCTTAGAAAGCGGCTCGATGCCGCGAAGCTGCCTGGGAATAAGGCTCTTCCCGGCGGCGACAACCTGGTTTTCCGAGAACGCGCGTTCCTCCACCAGCCGCATAACGCTCGGGGTTTTCACGCTCTGTGACTGCTCCCCGCTCTCATCGTATTCCGCCGGATTTTCGGCTTTTTTCGCGGGCTTGCCCGATTTATCCGACCCTGCGGACTTCCCCGGCTTTGCCTGTTTGGAACCCCCCGCCTTCTCAGCGCCGTCAGCTTTACCAGACTTAACAGGCTTAGCAGACTTAGCAGACTTAGCTGTCTTAGTGGACTTATCTGTCTTAGAGGGATTAGCGGATTTATCCGGTTTTCCCGCCGCAGAGCCCGCAGACTTCTTCCCTGGAGCCTGCCTGTTCTGACCGCCCCGGATATCCTCGTCGCTGACGAGCCTTGCGCCCTCGGGATTCTCCTGATAATGCTCGGTTATTCTGTCGGTCATGACTTATCCCCGGCTTTTTCCCCGGTAAGCTCGCAGATGAATGCGAAGTATTCCTGCGCCGCCTTTGACTTCGGCGAGTATGTTATGACGCTCTCGCCATGCGCGGGAGCCTCCGCAATGCTGACGCTCGCGCTTATCCGGCTCTTGAATATCTTTGTATCGAGCTGCATGGCGATAACATTCGCCAGATCCTCGACATCTTTCGTCAGCGTGAGCCGCGGATTGTACTTATTCAGCAGAATGCCCGCCACCTTGAGTTCCTTGTTGTAATAACGCTGTACCGCGAAAATGGTCTGCTTTAGCTGAGCGATTCCCTGTAAACTGAGTATCTCGCACAGCATGGGAATAACAAGCTCATCGGAAGCGGTGTACGCATTTATGGTGAGCACCGACAGCGCCGGCGGCGTATCCAGTATTATGTAGTCGTACTCGTCGCGAATAGTCTCCATCTGTTCCCGGAGGATATACTCGCGGCCCACGCCGGTAAGTTCAAGCTCCACGCCGGAAAGCAGGATATTCGAAGCGATAACGTCGCAGATCCCGCCTTTCTGGACAGCATCGGAAATATCGCAGTTCCCCTTGAAAACATCATAGATGGTGTATGCGTCCTCGTCGTCTATTCCGAGCGAAAAGCTGAGGTTTCCCTGCGGGTCAAGGTCTATCGCGAGGACCTTCTTCCCCATCTGTGCAAGTCCTCCGCATATCGCACAGCAGGTGGTAGTCTTTCCGACGCCGCCCTTCTGATTTGTGAGTGCAATTATCTTTGCCATAAAACTCCCCCGGAAACTGTAGCATTATGCCGGAACCCGGCACCATTCAGACATCACAAGGGCGCACAGTAACTGTCCGCCCTCGCTGATTATTAATCAAAGGATCAGAAGCCCTCCGGATCTATGTACTCGTCCGTTGCGCTGTCCTCGGGAATGTAGATGTGGTAGTTGGTCTTACCGTTCTTCTTTACGAAGTACATCGCGGTATCCGCAAAGGAGAGCAGCTCGTTCACATCTTCAGTGTGCTCAGGGCAGAACGCCACGCCGATACTTGCCTTAACGTCGATGTGCATTGCGCCGTCAGCGGTGGTGTAGCCTTCGTACAGCTCGTTGATGATATCCATGGAGATATTCTCAATATTCGCGATATCATCCTGATTTGTGAAGCAGAGCACGAACTCATCGCCGCCGAATCTGCCTGCGAAACCTCCCCTGTCGTCGACCTTGGTGCGGATCGTGTCAGCCACGAATCTGATGACCTCGTCGCCGATGGTGTGACCGTAGCGGTCGTTGATGAACTTGAAGTCGTCGACGTCAATGAAGGAAACAGCAACGCGCTTTGTGCCGCGGCGCTCGATCTCAGACGTGAGGTTCCTGATAAATGTGTTTCTGTTATAAAGCTGTGACAGGAAGTCGTAGCTTGCACGCTCGGAGAGCTGAAGCTCGAGCTTCTTCTCGTTGTCGATATCGGTCATGACGCCGATAACTCTCAGCGGTTCGCCGAGGCGGTCTGTGATGCAAACCGCACGGAGGGATACCCAGATCACCGCGCCGCTCTTTGTCTTGAGCTGATATTCAGCACTGTAGCCGCTCTTGTTCTTGAGCAGGCCGTTCATATCGCGCTTGTACTTTTCAGCGTCGTCCTGGCTCATGAGGGAGTCGATGAACTTGCCGTTAGAAAGCGTAGCGCTGTCGGTGTCGATGTCAAACTTCGCGAGCATGTTCTTGGAAGCGTACATTCTCTCCTTGTGGAAATCCCACTCGAACAGCATGTTGTCAGACAGCTCTGCGATAGTGCGGTGGCGCTCCTCGCTGAGGAACACCTCGTCGAGCAGCTCGTTGAAGGAGGTCTGGATCTCGCCAAGCTCGCTTCTTCTGTTTGTGACCTTGAAGCGGATATCGGTAGAGCCCTCTGCCTCGGAGATCTCGGTCATGGTCTTGAGCATGCCGTTCATGTTGCCGAGGAACCTGCCGATAACGAGAAGGGAAGCAATGGAGAATACAACAGCGGAAGCCGCAACAACGACCCAGCCGAGGAGGTTCGTAGTAGTGGAGAACTTGCTGAACGCCGCGTTGTCAGCGGAAGCCACCCAGCGCCAGTTCATAACATCGGTGCCTGCAAGGCCTACGAAGTATGTAGAGCCGCCCGCGGAACCCTTGATGGACTTGATGTCCTTGCTGTTCTTGAGGTCGCTGTAACCAGAGTTGGAGGTATCGAAGAACTGGGCAATATCGCTCTGGAGCGCGGAACCTGCGAATTCCTTGTTGATGGAGCCGCTCTGCTTGTAGTTGACTGCAACGCCGTTTTTGTCAACGATCATGAAGCTTGCGCCGCTCAGGTTAACGAACTGACCGGAAAGCGCCTTCATAACAGCGCTGTCAGGACCAGCGGAAACGATGGCAACAACATATCCTGCCTCGCCGGAAGCATTATCGGAAAGGATAGGGTCAGCAACGAAGATAGCGTCGCCGTAGCTGGTCCAGTTGAGCATTTCAGAAACGGAAGGCATATTGATAACGCCCTGATCGTTCATCGGGAGGTTCTCAAAAACTCCACCCTCGCTTCCGTTGACAGCTTCGATGACGGTACCGCTGTCGTCGAGGATCATCATATCGAGGATATCCGGATCCGCAGCTACTGCGGCTTCAAGCTCGGCGTCAGCGCTGCCCATTCCGTGTGCGACGTCAACAGCCGCCTCGCTTTTTGCGATAGCCCCCACGATGGAGGAATAGCTTTTGAACGCCTGCTTTATTCCGGCAGATTTGGACTCACCCACCTGCTGGAGGGTGTTCTCCTTGGCAGACCTTTCGTATCCCATAACGGAAAATGTGCCTATTGCTCCGACGATCACCGCCGGAACTATCGCGAATACCAGCATGACAGCGGTAAGCACGATCTTCAGCTTCAAATTGCCCATTATCTTATCCCCCTGAAAATATTTTATCTGTCACCTGACGCGGTATCGCCGCGCTGTGTGAAAATGCGTTAGTCCTGCTCGCCCTGCTTTGCGCGCATAAGGAGCTGCACATAGTTTATGTATCTGCCGATAGCGTCCTCCTGTGCGGCGGTGAGCGCCTCGAACGCGCAGCCGTAGCCGATGATCACGCCGTCGCTGTCGGTCTGCACTCTGAGTATGGTAGCCATGGTGTTGAGGTGATAACCGTCCACCAGCTCGATATCGACGCATGCGCTGTCGTCCTTGTGGAACTCGTACGCGCTGGTCAGAAAAATACCGCCGACGTTGATATCGTGGATCTCTACAGCAACCGGTTCTTCAAAGCGAATGGTGTTCTCGTCGCGAACCACGAAAAGCGCCCTGCCGGGCAGCTCGACCTTTATCTTGAAGTATCGCCTGCGCTCCTCGAGCACCTTGGTGCTGTTGGATTTGAGCAGGGAAATATTCATCTGCCTGTCGTGCGACATTGAGATATCCCCGGCGTATTTTATTCGGTCGCCCGCCTTGGAGTAAGCGATAACGTCCACTCTCGTGCCGCGCTCAAGCTCCGGGAGATCCTTCCCCTTGATGATAAGGATACTTTCCTCACTGGATTCCAGGTTTTTCGGGAAAACGAAATTGCGCTCTGCCGAAGCAAGCAGGGTACCGTTCTGGGCAAGAATTTCTGTCTTAACTATTTTAGTTCCAAATAACAACCTCATCAATCCTCTTACAATAAAAATAGTAAACAGAGCAACCACGCCCGCACGCAGAACAGCGCCCGGACCCTTAGATACCATCAAACGAACCATGAAAGCACGCTATTTGTCAGAATACTCTTGTTTATATTATACAATAAACATTCCTAATAAATCAAGGCATAATGTTGATTTTCTAATAATTGAACAAATTTTTTTGTGATTTTTGGCAAACATAACAAAACACTGCTATGCCATTTCATACCACATTGTGTAAAAACGCCTCAGGCTTTTTTGACCTTTATCTTGAACCGCTTGCCGCAGCCTCTTGCGAGCCTGTCCCTGGCCTGCATGGGGGTTCCGCAGATGAACTGCGTCTTATCGCAGATAATGGCGTCGAGCTGCTCGTCCTTGTTTTCCATCACCGGGAAGAGATAGAAGCTGTGGCTGCACTCGTAAGCCCTGTAGATATTTTTATATGGTATCTCGATAACGCGGGCGTTCTTGTCGCGTAGCGCCTCGGAAACCCTCGCGGAAGCCTCCGCACGTTCCGGGACGGCGGCGCCGTCGGACTCCGCCTGATCGGGCGCGCTGATAGTCAGCGTGAGATTATCCTCCTCGGAAAGATCCACGCTGACGACCTTGCCGAAGCTGTTCTCCAGCTTGTCGGCGCGCTTGTTGAAATACTGTATCCGCATGTTGTGCGGAAGCGTTGCGCAGACAAGGAAAAGCACCGCGAATACCGCGCCCAGAAGCCACTCCGTGCACCAGAACGCCGCCAGCATAAGCAAGAAAAGCACCGCCGCCGCATAGTAGCACGCAGTCTGAAGCGGGCGCACCTTCATCAGGTACATAAAGTCGGAAAACGAGCGGATACGCGCCATGGTGCATTCCGTCTCGCATACGGTCCTGCCGTTGTCCAGGCGCTTTTCAGTGTTCATCTCCTCGAACATCTTCGCGAGCTTCGATTCTGTGGATTCCAGTATCTCCTGCTGTCTTTTGCTTCTGAACATAACGATTCCTTTCACGGATATTTCACGGATATAATGTATCTTTTGTATCTAGTATATCACAACTCGCCGGAAAATGCAACGGCGGGACGAAAATTCTGCACATATTTCCGTCATAATAACCGCCGCCGTCCATCGATTTGCCATCAAATTATTACAATTTGGCTACAATTTGTTTCCTTGCAGTTACAAAACGCGCAAAACTGTTGACAATCACCGCCGTTTGGAGTATATTATTATAGTGGTAGTTTGTGTATCACACGATAATAATATCCGAAAGATAAAATTCAGATACAGGAGAACAGCTAATGATCAAGGAAACTTCACTTTGCATGGGCTGCATGAACGACAAGACCTATGACGGTCCCTGCAAGCTGTGCGGATACAGCGACAACACGCCGAATATCCCCACATACCTGGCGCCCAAGACCTTCCTTGCCGACCGCTACATCGTCGGTAAGGTGATAAGCTACAACGGAGAGGGCGCGGTATATATCGGCTACGACACGGCGGCGGGCGCGAAGGTCACAATAAAGGAATTCATGCCGGACACCCTCTGCTCCCGCAGAAAGGGCGAGACCGACATAACGGTCGATCCGTCCGCGGCGGCGCTCTACAAGACCTACCTGTCGGAATTCATCGATCTCAACCGCACGCTGATGAAGCTGCGCGGAATGTCCCACGTTCAGACCGTCCTCGACGTGTTCTGCGAGAACAACACCGCCTACGTGGTATTCGAGTACATCAACGGAATTTCCCTCAAGACATACCTTGCGAACTCCTCCGGTGTGATAACCTGGGAGCAGGCGAAGGAGCTTTTCTCACCGTTCTTCACAACGCTGAGCCTTATCCATTCCGCCGGGATAATCCACCGCGGGATATCCCCCTCCACGATTTTCGTCACCGATAAGCTGGAGCTGAAGCTCACCGGATTCGCGATATGCGCGGCGCGCACCACCGGAACCGAGATCCCCTGCGAGATGTTCGCGGGATTCGCAGCCCCAGAGCAGTACACCAACGAGATAAACGGCACCTGGACAGACGTCTACGGCATATCCGCGGTGCTTTACCGCTGCCTGACCGGCTGCATTCCCACCGAGGCAATAGCCAGAAACGGCACCAGCCTTATGGAGCCGATGATGATAAACCGGAACATTCCGGCAAACATTTCCTCCGTGATAATGGCAGGCCTTAACATTTCGCCTGAGGACCGCGTCCGCACCATAACCGAGTTTGTCGACCGCCTGTTCACCCAGCCGAAAGCAGCCGAGCCGGCTCCCGCCGAAAAGGCGAAGCTCACCCGCAGGGAGCAGAAGCAGCGCCGCGAGCGCAACAAGACCATCGCGGTAATGGTCATCGCAGGGATCGTTCTTGCAGCGTTCATCGTGGTGTTCGTGCTGACCCTGAACGGAACTCTCACCGGCGGAAACAGCACCCCGCCGGAAAGCACTTCCACCGTGGAAGCCACCGCAGAGACCCGTGAACCGGAAACCAGCCAGGCGGAAACCACGTCCTCCCAGCCGGAGCCGGATCAGATCATCACGTCGGATACGATAAAAATGCCGGACTTCTCCGGAAGAAGCTACGATTACGAGACCGAGCGCTACGGAAGCACCTTCACGTTCGTACCAAAGTACGAGTATTCCGACACCTACGCAAACGGACTGATGTACGACCAGAGCATTGAAGCCGGCAAGGAAGTCACCGCCGGGATAACTGTGGTAGTAAAGGTCAGCAAGGGACCCAGCAGGGTAGCCCTGCCGGACTACACCGGTCAGACCCCCGACAAGTATATAGCTGAGCTGAGCAAGCTCAACATCAAGTATTCAGTAACGACGGAGCGCTCCAACGAAGCCGAGGACGGATACGTGTTCAAGTGCAGCGTTGAGATAGGCGACCTCGTGGACGTTGAAAACGGTCAGGAAGTAACAGTATACTGCGCCGAGAACTACCCGCCCACAGTGGAAGCGACCATGGACGGCACATCAGAGCCGTGGTTCACCAGCGAAGGTATCCCGGTAATCGGCGACGAAACACAGGAAGTTGAGGAAAACTAAGCATGGAGCTTGATTTAGGCGAGATCAGAAAGAATATAGACGCGATAGACGACCAGCTCCTTGAGCTGTTCAAGCAGAGAATGGGACTGACCCGCAAGGTCGCTGAGTACAAGGCGGCGCACAACATGGTGGTGTTCCAGAGCGAGCGCGAAAAGGCGATAATCCGTTCTGTGAGGGACCGCTCCCCGGAGGAGCTGAAAAGCTCCGCAGAGTTCCTGTTCACCAACATCATGGATATATCGAAGTGCGGCCAGAACAACGCGATAACCCCCGCTGTGAGCATTCCCCACGGCACGCAGATAAAGAATACCCCCGACGTCGCAGTGCAGGGGATCGAAGGCGCATACGGCCACGCGGCGGCGCAGAAGCTGTTCCCGGACGGCCGCATGAACTTCCGCGCAAGCTTTGCGGAAGTGTTCGAGGCAGTTGAAAACGGAAGCGCCGATTACGGCGTTATCCCGGTGGAAAACAGCACCGCCGGGGAGGTCAGCGTTAACATGGAGCTGCTGGAAAAGCACCACGTTTTCGTGAACCGCACCGTTACCGTACCCTGCACCCATGTCCTCGCGGCAAAGCACGGCGTGAAGGAGCAGGATATCCGCATACTGTTCGGCCACGAGCAGGCTATACGCCAGTGCAGCGAGTACGCCTCCTCCCGTCCGGAGCTTACCATTATCCCCTACGCAAACAACGCGATGGCGGCGCAGATGGTCGCGGAGAACCGCAGCAGCGAGCTTGGCTGTATCTGCTCCCGGGAGTGCGCCGAAATGCACGGCCTGGACATCGTGAACCCCGCGATAGCCGCCGACCCCAACAACGCGACAAGATTCTTCTGCATCTCAAAGGAGACCGAGGTCTACGACGGCGCGGACACTATCGCAGTGTCTGTTTCACTGCCGCATATTTCGGGTTCCCTTTACAGAATGCTGACAAAATTCGCGGTCAACGAACTTGACCTCACCAAGATACAGAGCAAGCCGCTCCCGCTGGAATTCCGCACCGAGGAGGACGAGTTCATGTTCTACCTCGAGTTCTCCGGAAACATCGATCAGCCGGTGGTGCTCCGCCTGCTGAACAACTTCCAGACCGAGTACAGCTACTTCCGTTTCCACGGAAACTTCCTCGCGGTGAACTGACATGGCGATGTTTTCCGCTGTGATACTCGCCGGAGGGAGCGCCTCCCGCATGAACGGGATAAACAAGCAGCTCGCGCTCCTGGACGGTATCCCCGTAGTTATCCGGAGCGCCCTGGCGTTCGAAAATTCGGCGCAGGCCGGGGAAATAATTCTTGCCGTACCCGCCGGCGAGGAGGAGCGCTACGCCGCGCTGTGCAGCCAGTACGGCATAACAAAGCTGAAAGCCGCGGTACACGGCGGCGCGACGCGTTTCCTTTCGGTAAAAAACGCGCTCAAGTACGTATCCGCCGGATACGCGTACATCGCGATACACGACGGAGCGCGCCCGCTGATATCCACTGCGGATATCGACCGTGTGCTGACTGACGCCGTACAGTACGGCTCAGCGATAGCCGCCGCTCCGGTAACTGACACGATAAAGCAGGTCAGCGGCGGAGAGATAACGTCCACGCCGGACCGCAGCACGCTCTACGCCGCCCAGACCCCGCAGGCGTTCCGCAGGGAGCTTTACGCCTCCTGCATGGAAAAGCTGGGGAGCCGCGCCGAGGAGCTCACCGACGACAGCGCCCTGCTTGAGCTGTGCGGCGAACCGGTGCACATAACTCCTGTGACCGCCTGCAACATGAAAGTGACCCGCCCGGAGGACCTGGCGATAGCCGAAGCTGTTTTACGGAGGTAATTATGTTCAATATTCTGGTCGTCGACGACCAGGCGCATATACGCCGCCTGTACGAATACACACTTGAAAAGAACGGCTACCAGCCCTACACCGCCGGAGACGGCGCGCAGGCGCTGAAGCTGATGGAGACCACCCACATCGACCTCGTGATACTCGACCTGATGATGCCCACGATGGACGGCTACACGTTCCTGAAAACGATGCGCGACAGCGGAAGCAGCATTCCGGTGCTGATAATAACCGCCCGGGACAGCGCCGAGGACGTCCGCAAGGCGTTCACGATGGGCACAGACGACTTCATGGTAAAGCCGGTGGACGACGTGGAGATGATACTGCGTATCCGGGCGCTGCTGCGACGCGCGAGGATATCCGAGGAGCAGAAGATAACCGTAGGCTCCACAACGCTGATATACGATTCCTTCACACTGATACAGAACGGCACGGAAGTCCAGATGCCGAAGAAGGAGTTCCAGATACTGTTCAAGCTGCTGTCATTCCCGAACAAGACCTTCACCCGCGCGAACCTTATGGAGGAGTTCTGGGACATGGACAGCGAATCCGAGGCACGCACGGTGGACGTCCACATCAACCGCCTGCGCGACCGCCTCAAGGACAACAAGGATATCCAGATAGTGACCGTCCGGGGGCTTGGCTATAAGGCGGTAAAGACCGCGGACAAGCCGCAGGGGGCGTCATGAAAGACAAAAAGCGGAAAAGCTACCCTATATTCACCCGCCTGGGCGCGAAGCTCAGCCTGCTGATACTCATTATAACCGTCAGCGCAGACGTGCTCTCGTTTTCCGCCCGCATTTCGATAGACATGATAGTCTCCAACGGAAGCAGCGACACGGAAAACATCATAGCCTCCGTCGTCAGCAGTATCATTATCGGTACGCTGATGTCGTTCATAGTGAGCGGGCTGTTCCTGAAACCGCTGGTGGAGCTTATCAAGGCGACAAAGCAGGTGTCCCAGGGCGACTACTCCGTGCAGGTGGACATGGGCTGGGCTGAAAAGCACACCGTCCGGGAGCTTTCCGACCTCATCAAGGTGTTCAACGAAATGACCCGGGAGCTAAACAACAACGCGATGTTCAATCAGGATTTCATCGCGAGCTTCTCGCACGAATTCAAGACCCCGCTGGTATCGATACGCGGATTTGCGCAGCAGCTCTATAATGGAAACCTCACCCCGGAGCAGCAGAAGGAATTCTCAAAGATAATCCTGCAGGAGACCGAGTACCTTTCGGAGCTTTCCACCAACACGCTGCTCCTGACCAGGCTTGAGACCACGGACATCATCTCCAAGGAGGAGTTTTCGCTTGACGAGCAGCTCCGCACCTGCATGCTGCGCCTGGAGCCACACTGGTCTGAAAAAAACATCGACCTCTCGATGGAGCTTGACGAAGTGAAATTCTTCTGGAACGAGCAGATGCTGGAGCATGTCTGGAACAACCTGTTCGACAACGCGGTGAAGTTCACCCCGGAGGGCGGCAGCATATTCGTGAGCTGCCACCGCAGCGCCGGAGTCATCACTATACGCGTCCGGGATACGGGAACGGGAATACCGCAGAACGCGCTCCCGCACATATTCGAGAAATTCTACCAGGCGGACAGCTCCCACGCCACAAAGGGCAACGGGCTGGGACTTCCGCTGGCAAAGAAGATAGTCGAGGTGTGCGGAGGCAGGATAGGCGTACAGAGCGACCTCGGGAAAGGCACGGAATTCACCGTGATACTCCCCGACGGCGGAAATCTTTTAGGCAAAAACAGCAGCCGGAGCGAACTCAACCTCGGCGGCGAAGAATAAACAGGAGGGCAAAAATGGAATTCATCAGTGAAAGAACAGCCTGCACCATGATATCCGAAACAGTCGTCAAAGCAGGAGTGTCGCTGTTCAATGCGGTCAAGTACATCTACATGATAGCCGACAAGGACTTCTACAACATCAACATCAAGGATATCTTCAAGATAGCGCTGAACAACATCTCCGACACCACCTGCCTTTACAACACCGGGATAAAGCTCGACAAGGAGCGCTGCGCCGAAATGAACACCCCGGAGTACGAGCGCGTGCTCTCCCTTATGGTGTATTCCTTTGCGGTAAGGCTGCCGGTGCTGAAGAACGTCAAGACCTCCGGCGGATACCTCAACGACAAGCAGATAAAGACCATATATGATATGGTGATATCCAAGGGCGCCGGAAACTACGACAACGTTATCGCCGACGACTTTGAAGAGATACGCCGCATGGTGAAGTCAGGGAAGCCTGTCCCCGCCTACGACGCGGAGTGGTACAAGGGGTATATCTACACCTACGTGCCCACGCTTGCAGCCATCACGAACAAGAATGTGTTCCTGCTGGGAAGCGCCGATATACTCTTTACGCTGTTCTATTCCTGCCTTGAGGAGGAGCTTGTCCGCCTGCTGAATTCCCTCGCTGCCCAGGCGTAATTCACGGCTCACGCGCATATACTTACCTGAAAGGGAGGTACCGCATATGCAAAACGAACAAGCTGAACAGAACCTATACGAAACCGCCGGAGCAGAGCAGACTGAACGCTCCGAACGTTCCGAAACCCGCAGCAGCGTAAACCGCTTCGCTTACATGTCCGCGGAAGCCCCGGCGCTTCGCGGAGAGCTCCGCGGCAGCGCCGACCACCCGACAGCCGAGGGCAGCATATTCGCCTACTGGCTGGACGGAGCGCTGTACCTGCAAGCAGAGCTTTTGGGACTTCCTCCGGACAGGGTGTTCGGATTCCATATCCACGATGGAATAATATGCGGCTCCCCGGACAGCGGCGGAGCTTCCGGAGCCTTCGACGATGCCGGACCGCACCTGAGCCTCTGCCCTGAAGGCACCTGGTGCGGCAGACACCCATATCACGCCGGAAACCTTCCGCAGATATTCTCGGATTCCGATGGGTACGCGGCGATGGAAGTCTACATCGGCAAGGCGCTGATATCCGATTATTCCGGGAAGCCGATAATCCTGCACGACATGCCGGACGATTTCAGCACACAGCCCTCCGGCGGCTCCGGAAAGCGGATAGCCTGCGGGATATTCACAGAAGTACTTTAACAGACCGGAAATTCCTCCGGCTGTAGTCTGTTAGTAAAGATTTTACGAAAACAAAGGAGAAAAACATGGCACACGAAATAAGAAACCCCGACCTCTGGGAAAGCGGCGCACGCAAGATAGCGTGGGTAAAGCGCAACATGCCGCTGCTTAACGGAATCGAAAAGGAATTCGAGAAGGAAAAGCCCTTTGCAGGGCTGCGCGTAGCGCTCTCGGTACATCTTGAGGCTAAGACCGCGTACCTCTGCAAGGTGCTTGCAGCCGGCGGAGCCGAAATGTACGTCACCGGAAGCAACCCGCTGTCCACTCAGGACGACGTTGCTGCGGCGCTGGTTCACGACGGACTGAACGTATTCGCATGGTACGACGCTTCAAACGAGGAGTACCACCGCCACATTTCGCAGGTCATCAAGGCTCGCCCCAACGTAATAATCGACGACGGCGGCGACCTGGTAAACCTCATTCACAACGAGTACCCCGAGCTTATCCCGGAGGTGCTGGGCGGCTGCGAGGAGACCACCACCGGAATTATCCGCCTGAAGGCCATGGATAAGGATCACGCGCTGAAATTCCCGATGGTGCTGGTAAACGACGCCGACTGCAAACACCTGTTCGATAACCGCTACGGCACCGGACAGTCCGTATGGGACGGCATCAACCGCACGACCAACCTTATCGTAGCCGGAAAGAACGTTGTGGTCGCAGGCTACGGCTGGTGCGGAAAGGGCGTTGCAATGCGCGCGAAGGGTCTCGGCGCTGACGTTATCGTCACCGAGATAGACCCGATAAAGGCTATGGAAGCCGTAATGGACGGCTTCAAGGTAATGCCCATGCGCGAGGCGGCGAAGGTCGGCGATTTCTTCGTGACCGTGACCGGCTGCGCCGACGTTATCGGCGAGGAAGCGTTCCTCAACATGAAGGACGGGGCTATCTGCTGCAACGCAGGTCACTTCGACGTGGAAGTAAACATGGCGAAGCTCCGCGAGATGGCTACGGAATCCTACCTTGCGCGCAACAACATCATGGGCTACAAGCTGGCTAACGGCAACACCGTATTCGTTATCGCCGAGGGCAGACTTGTAAATCTCGCCGCCGGCGACGGACACCCCGCCGAGATAATGGACATGAGCTTCGCTATCCAAGCGCTCTCCGCGAAGTACATCGCGCAGAACAGCGCCGCAGTCAAGTCCAGCGGCCACATGACGGTAAACGTACCCAAGGAGATAGACCGCGAGGTAGCGCTCCGCAAGATAAGCTACTGGGGACTTGAGATAGACAGGCTCACGCCCGAGCAGGAAAAGTACCTCGGAAGCTGGGAGGTCTGATATGACCTTCGAAGAACAGTTTGAACAGCTCCAGAAAATGTTCGATTCCTCGGATTGCGACATAGAAGTGCTCCCCCCGGACGAGGAGAAGGCTAAGAAACTCCGCGCCCAGGGCGGCAAGTTCACTCCGCTTGCGGCGATACTCGCAGGAACCGGCGGAGTTTCCGTAAACGGAATACTGCGTTTTCTCGGCAGCGGCATGATGGATTTCTTCGAGCGCAACGAGCGTCTTTCCGAGATGGGCATGACGATAGTCGCCGAGGACGTTTTCGGAGGTATCTACGGTCTGGACAAGCAGGGAACGCTGCTTTACCTCGCACCGGACGAGCTGATGGTCGAGGAGTTCGGCGATAATTTTGACGAGCTTCTTGAATTTGCCTGCAGCAGAAAGGAAATGGAACAGTTCTACCGCCCCTACATCAAGGAATGCCCCGGCGTGCTCTACGACGAGCTTCCCGCGGACAAGGGCGTGAGCGTGTATCCTCCCCTGTGGTCGGAAGCGGGAAATGACCCGCGCTCCACGGCGGCGGTGTCCATGAAAGAGCTCCAGGACGTTGAGATAGAGGTCATGAAAAAACTGAACAGCCAGGATAATGCTGAGCCGAACGACGGAGGTGCAGAATGAACGAAAATTACGAAAAGCTGATGAAGTGCTTCGAATGCGTACAGCAGAAGATAACCTTCAAGCCGGAGATCGCGCTGATACTGGGCAGCGGCCTCGGCGACTACGCAGACACGATGGAAGTCGTTGAAACGCTGGATTACCACGATATCGAGGGCTTCCCGGTGTCGACCGTTCCGGGTCACAAGGGACGCTTCGTGTTCGGCTATGCGGGCGGCGTTCCTATCGTTGCAATGCAGGGCAGAGTGCATTTCTATGAGGGCTACAAGCCGCAGGACGTAGTGCTCCCCATCAGGCTGATGAAGCTGATGGGCGCAAAGGTGCTTTTCCTGACGAACGCGGCGGGCGGAATAAACCGCAGCTTCAACGCAGGCGATTTCATGCTGATAACCGACCAGATATCAATGTCAGTCCCCTCGCCGCTCATCGGGGAGAATATCGACGAGCTGGGCGTGCGCTTCCCGGATATGTCGGAGGTATACAGCCGCCGCCTGCGGAAGATTATAGAGAATTCCGCCGTGACCGCCGGAGTACCGCTCCGCAGGGGCGTGTATATCCAGACCACCGGCCCGCAGTACGAAACCCCCGCAGAGATACGCGCATACGAGCGCCTTGGCGCTGACGCGGTGGGAATGTCCACCGCCATTGAAGCGATAGCGGCGCGCCACGCGGGAATGGAGATATGCGGAATCTCCTGCATAAGCAACCTCGCGGCGGGGATATCGGTGAATCCGCTCACCCACGCGGAGGTACAGGAGACCGCCGACAGAGTTGCCCCGCTTTTCAAGAAGCTGGTAACTCAGGCGATTAAGGATATCCACAACGCATAAAAAATTGCGCCCTTTTTCACGGAGGGCGCAATTTTTCTGCCATTTTTTGCGACTTAAAGGGAGAGGTGATAATATGGAAGATACCCAGATAATCGAACTTTATTTTGCCCGCGATGAACAGGCGCTGACCCGCTCCTCCGAAAAATACGGCGGCCTGTGCATGAGTATCGCTCAGCGGATACTTAACAGCCGCCCAGATTCCGAAGAATGCGTCAACGACACATGGCTAGGCGCATGGAACTCTATCCCGCCCGCAAAGCCGTTCTCGCTTTCCGCGTTTCTCAGCAGGATAACCCGCAACCTCGCCGTCGACCGTCTCCGCAGGAAAACGGCGCAGAAGCGCGGCTTCGGTGAGTACTCCTGCGCGCTGTCCGAGCTGGACGAATGCATTCCCTCGGACGTCAGCGTTGAAAAGCAGTTCGAAGCCGCACAGCTTGCGGAGATGATTGAAAAGTGGCTAGATTCCCTCCCCCGGGAAAAGCGCGCAGTGTTTATCCTGCGGTATTTTTATCTGAAACCGGTAGCCGAGGTAGCTTCCGACCTGGATATTACCATAAGCAAAACCGCCGCAATTCTCCGCCGGGAGCGGATATCCCTGCAAAAAACGCTTGAAAAGGAGGGCGTGCTATGAGCGACAAATTATTAGAAGCCATCGGTGGAATATCCGAGCAGTTCATTGCTGAATGCGATGATTACATCAGCCAGAGGAAAGCCTCCCACCGCCGCCGGAAGCTCACCCGTGTGACCGCACTCTGCGCCGCTGTTATCGCCGGAGCGGCTCTGCTGACCGGGGCGGTCTATTCGATATTCCGCGTAAGCTTCCCGAACAGCTTTGCGAACCGAACGGAACACAGCGCGGCTATTTACGACATCGAGCCGTTCAGAATGTCGATACAGCTTCCCGCCGGGTGCGTGATAGAAAAATCGGAAAACGCGCAGGGCGGCTGGTCGCCGATGGATATAAAGCTGAACGGCGAAACAGTCGGCACCGCCGACTACAGCACATTTGAACTGTACGACGGCGTAGAACGCTCCGACCCGAATTTCTACCGAATGGTATACAATCAGCTGATGTTAAGCGCCCAGGCAAACTGGGACAACGATTACTTTGAAGGATTCTTCCCGCCACATGTTCCAATAATTTTGAAGGGATGTCCATTTCCGTCTTGATACTTTCATATAAGTCGGCATAGCTCACTGTGCCCTCCAACCGGTCGGTCTGCATGGCCTCGTTGAAATCCGTGTCGGCTTCTATCCCGACGTGGAAATAAGCACCTGTCAGTTGTTCTTGCGGATCCACGCCATGGTGGGCATAGAAACGTACGCGGGGCAGCAGGATGCGGCTGTTCTTCACTTTCATAGAGCCTATCCGCATCTGGAGGCGCCGCAGTGCTTACAGATGAGGCATCCTTCTTGATATACCAACGATTCGTGACCGCAGTTCGGGCATTTCATACCTTTGGCTTCCGTGCCGTCCGTGATGTATTTCTTCGGGGCGCGGTCGACACCGTTTTTCCAAGTGTTGATGCTTTCGCTTTCCAACTGTAGCGAGCCGACAAGCTTGATGACGTGTTCGAGCGGCATGCGGTAACGCAGCACACCGGAAATCAGTTTGGCGTAGTTCCAGTATTCCTTGTTGAACTTCTCGGAAAGCCCTTCCACGGTGGTCTTGTATCCCTTCTTGTTTTCGAACTGGAAGTCGTAACGTTTGTTGCCGTCTTCGTCCGTATTCTTGATGATACGTCCTTTCATGACGCTTTTCGGAAGGACGATGCCCTCGTCGTCGTCCTGAATACCCGTGAAGATTTCATAGGGATAGCCGTTCAACAGTCCGACGAAAGCCACCCATTTTTCTTTGTTGTTCTGGAAGCGTACCACGTCGCATTCCAATACCTGCGGACGTTTTTCCGTCACTTCGGGACTTTTGCAGGGAAGTTCCGGTTGTTTTTTCTCGTTCTTCACGGAAATCATCACGCCCGAACGCGAACCGTCGCGATAGATGGTACAACCCTTGCATCCCGAACGCCAGGCTTCCACATAGAGTTGATTGACCAGTTCTTCGTCCACATTGTTCGGCAGGTTGACCGTCACGCTGATACTGTGGTCCACCCACTTCTGGATGGCTCCCTGCATTTTGACTTTCATCAGCCAGTCCACGTCGTTGGCCGTGGCCTTATAATAAGGAGAGCGTGCCACCAATTCATCGATTTCCTCTTGCGTGTAACGTTTCTCCGTGTCGTAGCCGTTGATTTTCATCCACGTGAGGAACTTATGGTGATAGACGATGTATTCCTCGAAAGCGTCGCCCGTCTCGTCGATGAAGTCGATATGTACTTCAGGGTCGTTCGGGTTGACTTTGCGCCGACGTTTGTATACGGGCAGGAATACCGGTTCGATGCCGGATGTGGTTTGCGTCATGAGGCTGGTCGTCCCCGTCGGGGCAATGGTGAGGCAAGCGATGTTGCGTCGTCCGTATTTTACCATGTTTTCATACAGTTCCGGGTCAGCCTCACGCAAACGGTTGATGAACGGGTTGTTCTTTTCGCGTTCGGCGTCGAAGATTTCAAACGCCCCGCGTTCTTTGGCCATCTGTACCGATGAGCGGTAAGCCTGCAGGGCCACAGTCTTGTGTACTTCCACGGCAAAGTCCGTGGCTTCTTGCGTACCGTAACGGAGGCCGAGTGCGGCCAGCATGTCGCCTTCTGCCGTGATGCCTACGCCTGTACGCCGTCCCTGTCCGCTTTTCTTGTATATCTTTTCCCACAAATGACGTTCCGTGCCCTTTACTTCCTCGGATTCCGGGTCGGCGTCTATTTTTTGGAGAATCATTTCAATCTTTTCCAGTTCCAGGTCGATGATGTCGTCCATCAGCCGTTGGGCCAGTTGCACATGTTTCTTGAACAAATCGAAATCGAAATAGGCTTCCGGCGTGAACGGGTTGACCACGTAAGCATAAAGGTTGATGGCCAACAGGCGGCAACTGTCATACGGGCAGAGCGGTATCTCGCCGCAAGGATTCGTACTCACGGTACGGAAACCGAGATCGGCATAGCAGTCGGGTACGGATTCGCGCAGAATCGTGTCCCAGAATAAGACACCTGGCTCGGCGCTTTTCCATGCGTTGTGCACGATCTTCTTCCACAAATCCTGTGCGCTGATGTTCTTGGCCACCATGGGCGACGAGCTGTCAATGGGGTATTGCTGCGTGTAGGATTGCCCTTCGATGGCAGCGTGCATGAATTCATCGTCGATCTTGACGGATACGTTCGCTCCCGTCACTTTGCCTTCGGTCATTTTGGCATCGATGAAAGCCTCGGCGTCGGGGTGCTTGATGCTGACGGACAGCATCAGTGCGCCGCGCCGTCCGTCTTGTGCCACCTCGCGGGTCG
>ENA-UPWU01000211-UPWU01000211.1-human-gut-metagenome-genome-assembly--contig:-NODE-211-length-25623-cov-6.280005_pt1 | contig 25623 bp, 23 predicted proteins | sample MGYA00250058_ERZ773392 | MGnify/ENA primary metagenome ERZ773392 (study PRJEB29103, sample SAMN06112084) | human gut metagenome | biome: human gut; feature: ankylosing spondylitis patient; material... | reverse complement strand
TTTTGTATAAAATTATAAAACGGAAAATTCCGGATATATCGTAGATCTGATCGGTGACGAATATATTGATACGCTCAATTCTTCACTGGAGCAGCTCGTTTCCGGCAGCAAGGATACTGACAAGGCACAGAAGGACGTGACCAATGTTGTAATGAAGGAATTAAAGAGCCTGAAATTCCAGTCTGCTGCCAAGGAAGAATTCACTGTAAACGACAAAGATGTTACGTGCAAAGGCTACGCGACAACAATTACCGGTGCCAACATATGGAATATCATTGATGGAAGTTATCAGGCATTGCTTGATAATTATCAGTCCGTAGGAGAAGCAGTAGATGTATTAGACAGCTATGGCGAAATCGAATCAGAGTTATCCTATCTGGAAGATGAACTGGATAATATGGAAGATATAGTTGTTACCTTCTATATCTATAAGAATCAGCTTGCAGCTATCGTCGTAGAGGACGAAGACTTTGATGATGATCTCCAGCTGTGCTTTGAAGGTGGAGACTACAGATTACAGAATATCACATTTAAGAGTGGCTCCTACAGAATCTCCATGAAAGGCTCTGATGATGGAACAAAAGAGAAATTCAAGCTTAGAGAGAAATATGGAACCGATGCATATGATATTGGCAGCTTCGAGTATAACTACGAAAGCGGCAAGTATAAGATTGAGGTAGATGGCGAGGTACTCAGCGGTAAGCTGTACAAGGAAGGTAGGACACTGAATCTGTCTATTGATGGTCAGTATGATATCCCTGATATGGATTTTGCTTTTACCAGAGGTGCTAAGCTGCAGAAGTTCTCAGGAGACGAATTCGATATCGGTAATGCTGATGCAGACGATCTTTACGATCTGGTAGACGATATTACAGATGAATTAAGCGACTTTGATTATTTAATTGATCTTTTTTAAAAAAATGGCAGGCTATGTATGGGAGGGAAATACTTATATTTCCCTCTTATTTATGAGGAGAAAAGGATATGAGTATACGGTTGTTAAACAGTGGTGTGATCATTGGGGGAAAATATCAGATCACTGCCGCATTGGGAGGAAATCCGGTAGGAATCACCTATGCAGGTACTGCAGTGCAGACTGCACAGAAGGTGATTATCAGAGAATTTATGCCGCAGGATTGCTGTGAAAGAGCGGCAGATGGAAGTATCATCAATGCAGCAGACGTTTTTGAACAGGAGAAGCAGAAATATATCGCGGGTGCAAAGATTCTTCTTGCCAATCCGGGACAGGCAGTGACACAGGTATATGAATTACTTGAAGAAAATGGCACTGTGTATACAATTATGGAATATGTGGAGGGAATCAGTCTGGATGCATATCTGACACAGAATAAGAACAGATTCCCGGTAGGAAGAATACAGGTTTTGATACAGCCTCTCCTCGCTGATTTTGCTCGTTTACAGGAAATGGGCTTTATACATGGTAATATTTCACCGGACAACCTGATTTTCAGTAATGCCGGAAGTCTGAAGCTGACAGGCTTTGGCTATGTACAGGGAAAGGTATCGCTAAAGTCTGATGCATATGCATCTGTCGAGATGTTCCAGACACAGCAGCCAGTCAGTATGTCAGCAGATGTTTATGCTCTGTGTGCAAGTATATACAGATGTATTACAGGTGCGGCTCCACAGGAGGCTTACAGGAGAATGAGTCAGGATATGCTTCAGAAGCCATCTGCCCTGGGAGTAGAGATACCGACCAGCACAGAAAGTGCATTGATGATGGGTATGAAGCTTTCTGCAAAGGAACGTTTTCAGGCAATGAAGGCTTTTGCAAGAGCCTTTGGTCAGGCACAGGCTGCCACACCTGAAAAGAAGAAGGGAGGCAATGGTGGAACGATAGCACTTATTATCGTCGGATGTGTTCTTATAATAGGATTGGCTGTTGCTGCTTTCATACTGTTTGGACAGATGTCCGCAAAAGAGGCGGCTTCTGACAATGACCAGACAGAAGCTACGACAGAGGCTTCTTCAGAGAGTACAACAGAAACGACAGAAGAAGGCTCAGAATACAATCAGCTGCTTTCAGAAGGACGATATGATGAAGTGATCAATCAGATCGTTACACTTTCAGAAACTGCCGATTTGCCGGATGCAATGAAGGAACAGTACTCACAGATTCTGCAGCAGGCATTGGAAGCGCAGTATTCTGATTTTGAGAGCAAGGTTGCAGACAGCAGGAATTCCAATGATTATGACGCTGTATTTTCACAGATTGCAGAAGAAGAGGATATGTATAACCAGCTGCAGTCCAACAGTCTGGCGTCAGCGTATATAGATATGCAGAAGCTTACAGATAAACGTGATGAAATGAAGCATGCTCATGCAGAATATCTTATGAATGATGCAATCTCCGCTGCAGCTGCCAGGCTTGATGAAAGCGGTTTGAATGATGCAGCAGCGAAGCTGCAGGAGTATGCAGATGAGGGAATTATCACGCCGGAAGAGCTGGAAAAGAGCAGAGAAAGTGCTTATTCCACCTTTGTGATCGCCAAAATAACGGCTTTTAATAATGCAGGAACTGATGCGGAGACTATTCTGCAGTATATCAATACGAACCTTGCAAATACAGGCAATAACAGCCAGGTACTGGAATTCTGGGATTATTACAATGCGCTGCTTGGCAGAAATGTCATGGATGCTACAATCAGACATCAATCCGGAAACGGATATATTCTTGAGTACAGTAATTCAACTGAGCTGACAAGAGCAGATATTGATTATCTTTCACAGTACGAAGTGAAATTAGCAGTATATGAAATTTTTGCTAGACATGGCAAGATTTTCAGTGATCAGGCATTAAATGAGTATTTCCAGGCCTTTAACTGGTATCAGCCATCTTCTGACTTCGACGACAGCGTTCTGAATGAATATGAGAAGCACAACCTGGATTTACTGGTCAGCTATCAGAGAAGCATGGGATACAGATAAATATGCGAAAGAGAAAAATGCGATACATATGTGCAATGCTTTTTATGATCTGCTGTATCAGCGGCATGAGGGTGAATGCACAGGAAGATAAAATATATTATGTCAGACAGGATGGCACCGGTGATTTCACTTCCATACAGGATGGAGTCAATCAGGTGGAGGATGGTGCTGTTCTGATCATTACTCCCGGAGTCTACAATGAATCGGTCACGGTGACAGATAAGACGATCAGGCTGATAGGAACGAACCGTGAGAAATGCATCATCATGGCAAGTGCGGAGAATTATCATAATATCCCGCTTACGATAGGCGCAGGAATGGTGAGCAATCTTACCATATACGGCAGAAATCTCAGTGGAGAATATATCCAGTCGGTCAGCCTCAATGAAAATACTGTATATGAATGGCAGGATACCTTTCCGGGCTATGCCATTCATATAGATCAGGATTATTCCTATGGCCGTGAGCTGATCGCAAATGGACAGGGAGGCTGCATCTACCTTCATAATAATTCGAATCCCGAGCTGGATGGTGATGCACAGTTCATTATGAAGAACTGCAGGCTGATGAATTATAAATGTCCATATATTATGGCGCTGCATTCCATGGGAAAGAGCAATCCGCTGTATCTTACTTTTGAAAATGTAAAGGCTTCAACAGTTGCCTACGAGGATATGACGTGTTATAATACATGGAACGCAAATACATGGTTTGATGTAAGAGCCTTACAGTCCTACGCTGTGAAACAATATTTGCAGGAAAACGGATATTATTCTGCTGCAGCAGGGCAGCTGCTGCATACGTATAGCGTAGCGCAGAGAAGACAGCTTAGTGCTTCCTTACAGAATAATTCGCTGCTGAAAGAAAGGCCGGAGCTGGAGGAAGGAATTACCATACTCCAGTCCGATACGATAGGAAGAAGAACTGGAAGCAGCAGTACTGCCTGTCAGGTCATTGATATTGCAAATGCAGAACATGATGAGCAGGCAGACGGCTGGTGCGGCCTTTCAGGGATCTATCTGACGCAGGAGAGCAAAAATAATACACTGATAGAAATGAACTATCCGCTGTTTTAAACAGGAGGATGAGATGTTTAATAAAACGAAAAAAATAATTATAATCGTGATTGCTGTACTGGTACTGCTTGAAATTCTGGTATTGGGAAGCCTGATTGTCTATCGGGTAACGCAGAACAGCTACGAGCATTATATTGAGACAGCTGAAGAATATGAATAGCGATAATTGATTAAAGGAAACAGGCATGAGCGCAGAGACAAGCCTATTCTGCATAAAAGACGTGCAAAGGAATGGGGTATGGTACGCAAATGTTTGAATAAAAAGATGAGGAGAGAATGAGATGAAGTGTCCAAAGTGTCAAAGTGAAATTAAGGATAATGCCAAGTTTTGTACCAAATGCGGATGTAATCTTGCAGAAGAGCTGGCTAAAATGAAGCCTGCAGCTCCACAGCAGCCCGTACAGCCACAGGCGCAGAAGGATAAGGTATGTGTAAAATGTGGTGCGCCCATTAAACCGGGTGCAAGATTCTGTACTAAGTGCGGTACACCGGTAGCACAGCCAGCGCCGGTACAGCCAACAGTAGAAGCGCCCAAGCCAGCACCAACGCCAGTACAGCCAACTCAAACACCGCAGCCAAAGGCAGCAACGCCGGTTCAGCCAACTCAAACACCGCAGCCAAAGGCAGCAACGCCGGTTCAGCCGGCACCAACACCGCAGCCAAAGGCAGTAACGCCAGTACAGCCAACTCCGGCACCACAGCCAAAGGCAGCAGCACCGGTAAAAACAGCGCCGGCACAACCAAAGCCGGCTCCGGCGTCCAACAAGCAGCCTAAGCCAGCCAAGCCCAAGTCTGACGAGAAGGCAAGTCCGGCTCTGATCATTGTCGTAGTGGTTCTTGCAGTTCTGGTTATTGCTTCCGGTATCGTATGCTTCCTGGTATGGAATGGCACAATCAGTCTGCCTTTTGGCGGCACAGTAACAGAAGAGACAACAGATGAGGAAGAGAACACAGAAGCTACAACTGAGGCAGAGACAAGCACAGTAGATGTTGATGAGCTTTTTGCGGAGGCAGATACACTGGCAGAGACAGGTAAAGGGCAGATTGCTGTTGATGCAGAGATCGTAGATGGCATGAATAATCTGAATGCTGCAATCCGGGAATATGCATCCAAGGCAGAAGAAGCAGGAGATATCAGCCTGGCAGTGGACAGGATCAATGATGCGTATATTTCTTATATTACAGCGATTGTAAGACATAAGGATATGCTAAGTGCATCTACTCTTTCAGGTGCTATCTATAAGCAGATTCTGATCGAGATGGATGATGCGGCAGCATTGGGAGATGATCTGGCTGCTAAGGGATATGAAGTGGAGTATTCTTCCCTGACTTCAGCAAAAGATGAATTTATCAAGTCCTATACAGATAGGATCGTAGCTGCCTTTGATGAATTCACAAAAGGACAAATGTGGTCAAGAACAGAGTGCTGGAATCTTATGTCAGAAACACCGGATAATATGTTTGATAATTCTGATCTGGATAATCCGCTTAGACTTCGTTATGCATATGCACTTTCCTGGTGGATACAGAAGCAGATTGAGTCAGAGCTTGCGAGTGGTACGATTACGACCAAGGGTGCAGCAATCAAGATCGGTGGCATGATTGAAACAATGGATTATAATCCTATGATGATCAATTACTATATCAGCTATATGAATGATGCGGGTGAAGACTGCTCAGAAGTTTCACAGGCTTATGATGATATCGTAAATCAGCTTTCACAGACACAGGGCATCGTTATCGGACAGGATATTCCACTGGATCATTTCTGGTATTTCAATGATTTCGGTGAGTATTCAGGTGATATGGAGGATGGCTCTACCAATGGTGTAACTCCTGAGAACCGTCAGTGGATTCGTGACCGCATGGCAAATGTCACATTTGTAACACAGTAATATGAAGAAAAGTAATATAAAGAAGATCATAGTGGTGCTGGCCTGTGTCCTGCTTGCAGTCATTCTGACCGGTATCATTATGATCGCACGCAGATCAAAGTCACAGGATACAAAAGAAGAAATTACCTTTGAAGAAATATCGAAGGAGCCTGAATCATCACAGAGTCAGGAAGAAACGACGCAGGAAGAGACCGAAGAAGAGACGGAAACAATCACATATCCACAGCCGGAGTATGATTTTACCACGGAGGAGGTTAATGTTGCCATAGAAGGACTTGACAGGGAATATACCTTCGTGTGGGTAAGTGATCTTCACCTTGTCACCGACCATGAAGCAGGTGACAGGAATGGAGATGCGCGTCCGGAATATCTGGATGCCATTGATAAAAGATATGAGGAACTGGCGATTACAGAGGATGGCGTACACGCTGAAGAGCTGTGGCCGGAGATTGTCAGGTTCATTAACTGCGGTGATTATGACGGCGCCATCTTTGGTGGTGACATGATGGATTACTGCAGTAACTCCAATGTAAAGACAATCAAGGAAGGATTGGATCAGCTGCATATTCCGTATATGTATGTAAGAGCAGACCATGACTATGGAGTGTACTATGGCGGAGTCTTTTTCACAGAAGAAGACAGTCGTGCCCTGCATAAGACCATAGACGGAGATGAGATGTCACACAAATTCTGGGATATGGGAGATTTCATCGTTCTGGGAATAGATAATTCCACAAAAGACATGCCGGAGTATTATTATAATATGGTGGCAGAGGTATACAGCAGGGACAAGCCGGTCATTATGGCAACCCATGTTCCATATGAGTCCAAGGTGGAAGATTCTCTTGCACAACTGTCCATGCAGGTACGTAATCAGATTTATTACTGGAGTGCGGATAGTGAACATTATAAACCCAATGATGTCACACAGAAATATCTGAATTTATTATACAGTGAAGATACGGTAGTGGAACAGGTATTAGCAGGTCATCTGCATGCTTCATGGGATGGCATGATGACACAGCAGCTACCGGAGCATATTTTTGGACCGGCATTTCAAGGACATATTGGAATCATACACGTGATTCCGAAGTAGATTTTCAAGGGGGCATCCGACAGGATGCCCTTTTCGTATGAAAGAGCTGGAAGATAACACCACAGTTTATTGTGCATAGTGTACAATATCAGCACACGTAACTTTATACTTTTAACAAAAATGCATTTTGCACTTGTAATTTATTCGTCATAATGATATTATAATCTTGCGAATCGGAAACGTTACCGATACCGATACCGACAACGTTTTCACAAGGGGTTCAACACTAAGAAGGAAAGAGGTATTTTTATGAGAAAGAAATTATTAAGTGCATTACTCGGAACCACAATGGTTGTATCAATGCTTGCAGGATGTGGAAGCAGCGCAGAGACAAGTACAACACAGACAACAGCAGATCAGAAGGAAACAACTGCAGCTGCAACAGAAGCAGCATCTACGGAAGCAGCATCCACAGAGGCAGCTGCTGCAGAGTCAACAGGAACCGGTAAGGTATATTATTTGAACTTCAAGCCTGAGCAGGCAGATGACTGGAAGAATCTTGCAGCGAAATATACAGAGGAGACAGGAGTACAGGTAGATGTAGAGACAGCTGCTTCCGGCACCTATGAATCTACATTGAAGTCAGAGATCGCCAAGACAGATGCACCTACACTTTTCCAGGTAAATGGTCCTGTAGGTCTGGCAACATGGAAGGATTATTGCTATGATCTGTCAGGTTCTGATGTATATGGACAGTTAAAGAGTGATGACTTCGCATTAAAGGATGGCGATGCTACACTTGGTATCGCATACGTAGTAGAGACTTATGGCATCATCTACAATGCAGATATCTTAAATGATTATTTCACTAAGGATTATGCAGTAGTTAAGAGCGTAGATGAGATTAATTCCTTTGATAAGTTAAAGGCAGTAGCAGACAGCATTCAGGAGAATAAGGATGATCTTGGAGTAAAGGGTGCTTTCACTTCAGCAGGTATGGATTCAAGCTCCGACTGGAGATTCAAGACACATCTTGCAAACCTTCCTATCTACTATGAATACAAGGCAGACGGCATCAGCTCTACAGATGCAATCAAGGGTACATATCTTGACAACTACAAGGCTATCTGGGATTTATATATTACAGATTCCACCTGTGCACCTTCAGTACTTTCCAGCAAGACCGGCGAAGATGCAACAGCAGAGTTTGCTCTCGGTGAAGCAGTATTCTATCAGAATGGTACATGGGCATACTCAGATCTGAGCAGCAACGGTATGTCTGATGAGTCCCTTGGAATGCTTCCTATCTACATCGGTGCAGAAGGTGAAGAGAATCAGGGTCTTTGTACAGGTAGTGAGAACTACTGGTGTGTAAACAAGAATGCAGCTCCTGAAGATATTCAGGCAACACTGGATTTCCTTAACTGGGTAGTAACATCTGACGAAGGCTGCAATGCACTTTCACAGGATATGGGATTTGTTTGCCCGTTCAAGGCATTTGACAACTATCCTGCAACCAACCCTCTGATCAACATTGCAAATGACTATGTATCTGCAGGCAAGACTTCTGTAGCATGGACATTTACAACAATGCCTTCTGAAGAGTGGAAGAACGGCGTAGGCAGTGCATTATTAGAGTATGCTCAGGGTACAGGCGACTGGGACGCAGTTGTAACAGCATTCGTTGACGGATGGGCAACTGAGTACGCAGCAGCTAACAACTAAGCAGCGGACATTAACACAGAGTGACCATGAATGTATGTAGTGCATTCATGCTGGCAGGAAGTGGGCAGCGGATACTTACTGTCCACTTCTTTTCAATGTATGGCAGATACCAGAAAGGCATGGGGATTATTATGGAGAAAGCGATTAAAAAATATTTTCCTATCTTCGCATTACCGACATTTGCGGCATTCACGATAGGATTTATCATTCCATTCGTATTAGGAGTTTATTTATCTTTCTGTGAATTTACGACTGTTACGGATGCTACCTTTGTAGGATTCAAGAATTATATTAGAATATGGGGCGATGCTACATTTATCCACGCTCTCTGGTATACTTCACTTTTTACTGTAGTATCAGTGATCACAATTAACGTACTGGCTTTTGCAGTAGCAATGTTACTGACCAAAGGCATCAAAGGTACTAACATATTCAGAACCGTATTCTTTATGCCAAATCTGATCGGAGGAATCATCCTTGGATATATCTGGCAGTTGATATTGAACGGTATTTTATTACATTTTGAGAGAACACTTACTTATAATTCCGCTTATGGATTCTGGGGACTGGTTATCCTGATGAACTGGCAGCAGATTGGATATATGATGATCATTTACATTGCAGGTATCCAGAATATTCCCGGAGAATTGATTGAAGCCGCTAAAATTGACGGCGCTAATAACAGACAATTACTGAGACACGTGACATTACCTATGGTCATGCCGTCCATTACGATATGTTCCTTCCTGACATTAACCAATTCCTTTAAATTATATGACCAGAACCTGGCACTGACAGCCGGTGAGCCATCTAATAAATCAGAAATGCTTGCTTTGAATATTTATAATACTTTCTACGGCAGAGCCGGCTGGGAAGGTGTCGGTCAGGCAAAGGCAGTTATATTCTTCCTGGCAGTCGCATTGATTGCAATTGTCCAGCTTAGAATGACCAGAAGCAAGGAGGTGCAGGCATAATGAGTACAGTTAGAAAAGCAAAGCATGGCTGGCTGCTTACATTGTTTTTTTCCCTTTTATCAATTGTATATGTCATGCCTATTATTATTGTATTGATGAATTCCTTTAAGAAAAAGATTTTCATCAGCAACCGTCCATTCTCTCTCCCAGATGCGAAATCCTTCGTAGGATTGGAGAACTATGCAAGTGGTATGCAGAAGATTGATTTCCTGCATTCTTTTGCCTATTCACTGTTTATTACGGTAGGTTCTGTAGCAGTTATCATTCTGTGTACTTCCATGTGTGCATGGTATATTACCAGAGTAAAAAGTAAAATAACATCTGGTATGTATTACCTTTTTGCATTTTCCATGATTGTACCTTTTCAGATGGTAATGTTTACTTTATCCAAAATCGCTGATATACTACATTTAGGAAATCCTGTAGGAATCATCATTGTATATCTGGGATTTGGTGCAGGTCTTGCAGTATTTATGTTCTGCGGTTTCGTGAAGTCTATTCCACTGGAAATCGAAGAATCTGCCATGATTGATGGATGTAATCCATTACAGACATATTTTAAGATTGTATTCCCTGTCATGAAGCCGACAGCTATTTCCGTTGCCATACTGGAGGCTATGTGGGTATGGAATGACTACCTGCTGCCATATCTGGTATTGGATATCAAGAAATATAAGACAATCCCTATTGCAATCCAGTATCTGAAAGGTGGTTATGGTGCTATTGATATGGGTGCCATGATGGCAATGATTGTATTGGCAATCATTCCAATCATCATATTCTATATTGCGTGCCAGAAGCACATCATTGAGGGTGTAGTAGCTGGTGCGGTCAAGGGTTAAGTCCTTTGTGTACCAATAAGTTTTAAAGGAGATAATGAGATGAGAAAATGTGGTGTATTGATGCCGGTAGCAAGTCTGCCAAGCAGATTTGGAATCGGTGGCTTTTCCAAGGAAGCATATGACTTTGTAGATTTTTTGGAACAAGGAGGACAGTCTCTGTGGCAGATTCTGCCCCTGGGACCGACGGGATATGGAGACTCTCCTTACCAGTCCTTCTCGACCTTTGCAGGCAATCCTTATTATATCAGTCTGGATGCCCTGATTGAAAACGGGTTATTGACAGAAGAGGAGTGCGAAGCTGCTGATTATGGTGATAATCCGGACTATATCAACTATGAGAAAATCTACAATACCCGTTTTGCACTGCTTCGTAAGGCTTTTGCCGGGGCTGATGTGGATCAGGATGAGAAGTATCAGAAATTTGTTGCTGACAATGCTGCATGGCTAAAAGACTATGCGATGTATATGGCAATCAAGGATTCCCTGGGTGGAATTGCATGGATTGAGTGGGATGAGGATATCAGACTCAGAAGACCTTCTGCAATGGCACATTATGAAGAGCTGTTAAAAGATGATATTGCTTTTTACAGCTATCTTCAGTATCTGTTCGCAACACAGTGGGCACAGCTGAAGGCATATGCCAATAAGAAGGGTATTCAGATCATTGGTGATATTCCTATCTATGTTGCTTTTGACAGTGCTGATACTTGGGCAAATCCTGAACTGTTCCAGTTGGATGAGGAGAATATTCCTACAGCAGTAGCAGGATGCCCACCGGATGCTTTCTCTGCAACAGGCCAGTTATGGGGTAATCCGCTGTATCGCTGGGATTATCATGAAAAGACAGGTTTTGCATGGTGGATCCGCAGACTTGAATATTGTTTCACAATTTATGATGTAGTAAGAATTGACCATTTCAGGGGCTTTGATGAATACTGGGCTATCCCTTATGGTGATCCGACAGCAGAGTTTGGACGTTGGGAGAAGGGTCCCGGTTATGCACTCTTTGCAGCCATGAAGAAGGCACTGGGCAACCGTGAAGTTATTGCAGAAGACTTGGGATTCCTCACACCAAGCGTTCTCAAGCTTGTGAAGAAGTCAGGATATCCCGGAATGAAGGTATTACAGTTTGCCTTTGATTCCAGAGAAGAGAGCGATTATCTGCCTCATAATTATACAAAGAATTGTGTTGTATACACAGGCACACACGATAATGATACAGTAATGGGATGGATTCCTGCCATGAGCAGAAAGGATCTGGCTTTTGCCAAGAAATACATAGGAGTAAAGAGAACTTCTGATATCTGCAGCAATCTGATCCGTATGGCATATGCCAGTGTTGCAGATACGGCAATTATCCCGATTCAGGATTATCTGGAGCTTGGAAGTGAAGCCAGAATCAATACACCCTCTACTCTGGGCGGCAACTGGGAGTGGCGTATGGATTCTTCTGACTGTACACCACAGCTTGCAGCCAGAATGCTTGAATTGGCACAGGTTTATGGTAGAATTGTAAAGAAGAAAAAATAACTAAGAGGTGAAAGATGTGTTTGAACCGACTATAAAGGATATTGCTAAAATATGTGGAGTCGGCGTCAGTACTGTATCCCGTGCAATCAATAATCACCCGGATATCAATCCTGAAACCAAAGAGAAAATCATGAATACCATTAAGGAATATGGCTACGTGCCTAATAACAGCGCACGTAACCTCAAGCGTGTGGACGCCAAGGCAATTGCAGTGCTTGTCAAAGGTATTGCCAATCCATTCTTCACCAATATGATTAAGATAATTGAGGAAGAATGTAAGAAGAAGCACTATTCCATGGAGCTGCAGCATATTGAATTTGATGAAGATGAAGTAGATGTGGCGCAGAAAATCGTAAAGGAAAAGAGACTTCGCGGCATTATCTTTCTGGGTGGTTTATTCTCCCATTCAGAAGAGAAGTTAAAGAAGCTCAATGTGCCTTTTGTATTCAGTACAGCCGGTTCTATACCGGAGAATATCAGTAAGAACCAGTATTCTAATATCGGTGTAGACGACTATAAGGAAAGTATGAAGATGGTAGACTACCTGATCAGTCTGGGGCATAGAAGAATCGCAATTGTTGTGGCAGAGCCATACGAGAAGAGTATCGGCCAGCTGCGTCTGGAAGGATATATAGATTCTTTGAAGAAGCATGGCATACAGCCTGATCCGGCGCTGGTCATCCAGACCGAAGATGGGATAGGACATTTTTCTATGGAGAATGGATATCGTACAACGAAGCGGTTAATGGAATCCGGAGTGGATTTCACGGCTCTGTATGCAGTATCAGATTCCATTGCTATTGGTTCTGTCAGGGCACTGCTTGAGTCAGGCAGACAGGTGCCACAGGATGTTTCAGTGGCCGGGTATGATGGCATTGAGGTGTCAGGATACATATCTCCGAGCCTTACGACGATCAGACAGCCGGTAGAAGAGATTGCCAAGGCTACAGTCAAGTTATTATTTGATATTATAGCCGGTAAGAAAGATCACCAGCATATCACCTATGAAGCAGAATTGCTTGAACGGGAATCCACGCAAAGAATATAAGAAATCCCCCTGTTGATGGAGGCTTTTGTCCACATCAACAGGGGGATTTGTTTTAGAAATCTGCATTATGTCAGTGATCATTTCTTTTACGCCGGCTGATGAATGCACCTGCAAAAGCAGCGAAGGCAGTGAAGCCAAAAGGAAGGGCGGCATTTGCTGTATCACCTGTCCTGGGTACGCTGTCAGATAATGCAGCTGCTTCATCATTCAGGGTAACAAGGTCAGCGGATACGGAAGCCGGATCAACAGAGATACTGTCTGCTAAAGGAGCTGCAGCATCTTCAATCACAACAGTAGACAGTGCAGCATTGGAAGTAGTTGTGGATTTAGAAGCACTGCCTGATGAAGGGGCATTGGAATCAGGACTTTCGGAATCCGGGGCATCATTACTGCCGGCTGCAATATCATGTTCAAACTGATTCTTCAGAGCGGTAGCAGAATCAAGTGCTTCCTGTGCAGACGCCAGATCGGTACCTGCCTGTATCAGGGCATTTCTGGCATTACCAAGTTTGGACTCAATGGATTCCAGATTGCCGGATATATGGTTATTGACCAGAGATTCATACTGTGCCAGAATTTCATCATACTTTACCTTGGCTTCGTTATAACGTCTGGCAGAATCGTTCAGGTCCTGTGCAGCCTGATCTACCATTTTATCAAGATTATCTGAGAGGTCCCTTGCCTGATATACTGTGTAATCGAAGCGGTTCTTGTAAGTATCAGGATTGGAGGCATCCGGATCATTGCCGGTAGGATGCACTTCCTGTCCCATTTCCTTTTTAGTATAGGTATCCAAAGTGGCTCTGGCAATTTTTTGCAGATTTTCGAGGAAAGGTTTCTGCCAATCCGGTGCATATTTTAATTGCTCTGTAGTCTGATCAAGCATATTCTGGAAACTCTGTACCAGATTCTTCTCAGCTTCTACGATCTGGTCAACAGCTCCATTGGCTTCTTCAATTTCAGCCTTACAGCTGTCAACAAGTGTCTGAGCAGCCTTGATCTCTTCAGCCTGCTTTGCCAGGGCATCTTTGGTTGCCTGCTGGTTTGCAGCATCCAGGGCAGCCTTGGTCTGTTCATTATTCATGGTAAGTCCCTGGGACTGGATGAATGCAAGATATTCTTCCTCTGTGAATTCAGGAATGGTATTGTCATTTGCTCTGGAATATTTGGAAGCATCAAGACCGTAGAACTTGGCATAGGCATTGTACTGCTTCATTTCCTCTGTTAAGACAGAGCTTGCTGCATCATAAGCTGTTTTGGCATCATCTCTTGCAGTGGTAGCATCGGTAATTGCCTTATCAATGGTATCTCTTGCTTCACTGACACTTGTGTCAGAACCGATGATCTGATTAAGATTGCCTACAGTGCTGCTTACTGTGTCGGCAGCTTCCTTTGCGGCAGCAGCCTTATCAGCTGTATAATCAGACAGGTTCATGCGATTACCCTCACTGTCTTCTACATTAAGGATAATTTTACCCTCTTCTGTAACACCATTTACAAGCTTGGTCTCATTGCCGTCCTCATCAGTACTGATTACGGTATTGCCTTTTACTTCTTTTACAATATCCTGATCGTCCTTTAAGAGGGTATCTGTTACAGTCTCACCCTGCTTTACCTGGGAAGCGGCATTGCCGGCAGCATTAGAAATTTCCTCTGCAGCATCAGCCGCAGCAGCAGCATCGTTTTTCTCATTTGTAACAGCATTTGTTACGTCATTATGGATGATATCCTTTACATCATCCACTACATCATAGGAATCCTGCGTTGTATCGACCTGGCTTATGTCACCACCAAGATCTTTTAACAGGTCTTTCTGTTCTTTGGTCAGATCTGTGTCCTTTAGTGCTTCTTCAATTTTGTTCTCTACAGTGTCCTTATCCAGGATATTCTCCTGTGCTGCATCTGTTATGTCTGTGAACTCAATCACAGCAGCTGCATCAGCAGCAGTTACATTAACGGGTGCGGTCACTACCAGCAAGGCAGTCATGGCAGATGCAATGACGCCTTTTACGGCAGCATTTCCTAAATACTTTTTCATAATTACTTAACTCCTTTTAACGTACTCTCAATAAGTCTTACTAACGTAAGCTAAAGTTTACTATATACAATTTTTCCAATAATTGCAAATTATTTTTCAAAAGTGTGCAAATAATATAAAAATGCACATTAAATGCATATATAATGCACTGTATCATAATATTGTATATCAAAAGTACCAAAAAAGAGCAATATGATATTGTGCAACAATGTCAACACGACATTATTTATAAAATATTTATTAATTATGCAAAAGTTTTTGGGATAAATTACTGTTTACTTATAGACATGTCTAATGATATACTGTATCTCAGTTATGTAACCTATGTCATAACTGAGAGAGATGAAGAGAGAGCGTGTAATGAATATGGGGAATTCATTACACAGAGATGTTAGGTTTAAGTGTGTAAGGTTTCATCAGTGTAAATTGCGGGGGAAGCAGATTTATTCTTGATGGAACTTTTTTTATACCTTATGAGCTGTGATGCAGCGTAATGCAGATGACTTCCCTGGGATTATGGAATCTTGGAATGGAAGCATCGCCCAGTCCGCGGCTTGATATCATAGTAGATAAACCTGAAGTATACACACCGCTATCGTATTTGGGAAATAATTCTTTCTGATTACTGATGATTCCGCCGATAAAAGGTAGACATACAATTCCACCATGGGTATGACCGGAGAGAACCAGGTCATAATTGTAAGGTGCAATACCGTCGAATTTATCGGTACCATGGTATAGAAGAATATTGAACATGGTTGTATTGGCATAATCAATGTTATTTCGCAGTCCCCGCATTGTCAGTCTGAAATCTAATCCGCTCAACAAAATGGAATCTCCATTATGCTCGACTACGGCAGAAGCATCATTTAAGTCATGTATTTGATACTTCTCATTCAATTCTTTCATCTCTGCCAGTGGCGCAGAAGCATCATATTCATGGTTTCCGTTTACATAATATATCGGTGCGACATCATAGATTCCTGTAATCAGGTCACGATAATTATCCAGAGAATGTTCATCATCAATGGAATCACCGGTAAACAGAATCAGATCAGGTTCGGCATTGCGGATCATTGCAATCAGATCAGATTCCCCATCACCGAATTCCTTACAGTGAAAATCAGAGATATGTACAATACGGTATCCGTCAAAGCCTTCGGGAACTTTGGAGCTGGTATAGTCATATCTTGTCAGTACGAGGGGATTATAGAATCCACTGATGATATACAGCAATATGACAATAATACATAAGATAAGAACATTTTTACGGTTGCATAAAGATGATAATTTCATAATTAATCCTCATTTCTATGGTATAGGGTAGTTTGCACTAACAATTTGTTAATTATAGCATAGACAATGAAAAAGTAAAGAAAGGTAAGAGAACAACGATGAAGTATGAGAATGAAATGGAAATTGATGTAGGAAGATGCCTGAGGGCGTTGGTAAAGAGATGGCGCTTCCTCATAGTTATGGCTATCCTGTGTGGTGTTGCAGGCTTTATCCTGACAATGGAGAAGAAAGAGGACACCTACCAGGCTACTTCCAGTGTATATGCAATGTCAGGTGATTCCTACAGCAGTGCACAGGTAGGCGTAAGTGCTATGAATGATTATGCGGATATTGCCACTTCCATGAAAGTATGTGAACGAGCAGCTCTTTTGATGGGAAATGCTAGAGTAACAGGTGATGATATCATGAAATCTACCACCGTATCCACGGGAAAGAAGAGCAGCAGTTCCACAACGGTGCAGGATTCTACGATCATGAAGATCACCTGTGAGTATACAGATCCTGTTGTAGCAATGGAGATGTCACAGGCAGTTGCAGAAGCCTTCACAATAGAAATGGAGAATATTCTGGGAACAGATGCCGTGAAGCTTCTGGATAAACCATATGCCTATAAAGTGTCCTTTGATGCCACACAGCATCAGTGGATGATCAGAATTGCAGCTTTCCTGGGCGGTCTGCTGATCGGTGCAGCTGTTGTTGTTATTGGAGAGATATTTGATTCCAGAACACGGACAATCAGAGAATGCACCATGAGAGAGGATTTACCGATCATTGGTGTGATTCCAAGATACAAAGATTAATGAGGTGAAGACGGATGAACAAGTTGGACATATATAAGAATCAGGACTACATATTAAATGATGCCTTTGACCAGGCAGTTGTAAATATTCATATCCAGAAGGAGCAGAACGGATATAAAACGTATACGGTCTGCGGCTGTGAACCGGGAGACGGCTCAACCACAGTAGCCATCAATCTTGCGGCAGCGCTTGCCAACTCAGGCTGGAAGACAGTGCTGGTAGATGGAGACATGCGTAAGAAGAAGGGCTATAAAAGACTGAATGAGGGAGCTTCCGTTGGATTGTCAGAATACCTTACGGCACAGGCACAGATCAATGATATCATCTATGAAACAACAACAGAGCTTCTGTATTATATCCCATGTGGAGAACAGAATGAGAATCCGGTCCGTCTCCTGTGCTCAACACAGATGGAGAACGTAGAGAAGACGCTGGCTGATAACTTTGATTTCGTAATCTATGATATGCCGGCGGTGACAGCAGCAATGGATGCAACCGCAATTGCAGTGAAGACAGATGCATGTATTCTTGTTGTGGCGATTGGAGAGAGCAGCAAGAAGGGGCTGGCAACAGCAGTCAGTACACTGGATGAGAAGAGAGCGAACCTGCTGGGGGTTATCGTAAATAAAGTGGATATCAATGAATATAAGAGATATCGTCGTTCTTTTGACTATTTCAAGAAAGAAAAATATGCCGATCATGCCAGGGCAGTTATGAAGGCAAACAAGAAAAATAACAGAAAGAATGCATAAAAGAGGATAGAGAAAATGAAAAAACAGTGGAAACGAATTGCAAGTGCAGTCATGATGTGCGCAGTACTGTGCCTCTGTGCCGGCAAAGTAAATGCAACAGAGATTGCCAGCGCTGATTCGGCAATCATCAGTGTAGAAGCCTATGAGATAGAAGGGGGCGCATTGGTTGCAGGAGAAGAAGTGACGATCAGTCTGACGATTAAAAATAACAGTGCAGTGACAGATGCACAGAATGTTATGGTGACTTTTGATTCTGCCAATTATGCACTGATGCCGGTATATGGAGAAGGCAATCAGGTATACATTGGAAATATTCCAGCAGGAGTATCAAAGGACATTACGCTGAGAGCAGCAGTGAACAGAGCATATAATGCAGATGCAGCACAGTTAAAATGCTATTTCAGCTATGCATCCGGTTCTTCATCTTTAAATAATACAACGACAATCATTATTCCTACTTATATATCAGGTAATCTGATTGCAGATTCTACTGTAGTTGCCGGTAATGCAACAGTAGGAGTCAATTCGCTGGTCAGTGTGAAATACAAAAATGCAAGTTCAGTGGACATCACAGATGCAAAGCTTGTAATAGAAGGAAATATACAGGAAGACAGCAAAGAGATAGAGCTTCCTACCGCAGCGGCAGGTAAGACCTATACAGGAGATTATTATGTAAACTATCTGGAGAGCGGCATTCAGACTCTGAAGATTCAGTATCAGTATACAGATGCACAGGGGAATGCATTCGTAACAGATTGTGGAGAGTATAAAATAAACGTAACCAATGATGTTGTAGAACAGACCAGTAATGCAGTAGTCAGCCAGGAGACATCAGGAGCTTCCCGTGTAGTACAGCTGGGAATGGCAGGACTGTTGGGCATTATCATTATAATTGTGGTAGTTTTATATATTAAAAAGCGCAAGTAGGCAGTTAAACATAAGGGTTTATGAGGGAGGATAATGTATGAAAATCGCAATGATCGGTCACAAGAGAATTCCATCCAGAGAGGGTGGCGTGGAAATCGTAGTAGAGAAACTGGCAGAAAGAATGGTAGCCCAGGGACATGAGGTGTATGCCTATAACCGTAAAGGGCACCATGTATCAGGAAAAGAAAATGATGTGAAGGCAGTGAAAGAATATAAAGGGATTCACATTATTACAGTTCCTACATTCGAGAAGAAAAGCCTCAACGCTTTCGTATATTCCGTATTGGCGACCATACATGCGCTGTTTCAGCACTATGATGTCATTCATTATCACGCATCAGGATCATGCGCTATGCTGTGGCTGCCCAGGCTGTTCGGTATTCATACAGTAGCAACGATTCACGGACTGGACAGCCAGAGATCCAAGTGGGGAGGATTTGCTTCCAGATACTTGCAGTTTGGAGAAAGAATGGCTGCCAAATATGCTGATGAACTGATTGTTTTATCAGAAGGAAACCGTAAATACTTCAAGGATATGTACGGAAGAAACGCAACACTGATTCCAAACGGTGTAGAGAAGCCTGAACTGAAAGAAGCCAAGTTGATACTGGAAAGATACGGACTCAAAAAGAAGAGTTATATCCTGTTTTTGGCAAGAATCGTACCGGAGAAGGGACTTCACTATCTGATTGAAGCCTTTAAGGATATTGCGACAGATAAGAAGCTGTGTATCGTAGGTGGAACTTCCCATTCCGGTGAGTACGTGGAACAGGTAGTCAAGATGGCAGAGGATGACCCAAGAATCATGTTTTTGGGATTCCAGCAGGGTGCAGCCCTTGAAGAACTGTTCAGTAATGCTTATCTCTATGTACTGCCCAGTGATGTAGAGGGCATGCCTATCTCCCTTCTGGAAGCCATGAGCTACGGCAACTGCTGTGTTGTCAGCAACATCGTGGAGAATGCAGATGTAGTAGAAGATAAGGGCGTGACCTTTGAAAAGAGCAATGTCAAGAGCCTTGAGAAAGAGTTAAAGAATCTGCTGGAGGATGAGCGAATCGTCAATATGCTCAAAGCAGAATCCAGAGAGTTCATTACTATGAAATATAACTGGGATGAAGTAGTAGAGAAGACCATTCAGTTGTATGAGAAAGAGCCTGAGAAGAAAGTAAGCGCCAGAGAGAAGAAGAGACGTATCAGGGCAGCGATGGCGAATGGAATGGCAGAAGAGAAGAGATAAGAGAGATAAAATGATATGGTTTGTGAAAAGGGATTAGTAAGATGAAACAAAAAATAACGATAACGGCAATATGCATTGCAATCGTATTGCTTGCAGCGAAAGTGATCATGTCAGATGACGTTGTAAATGCCAAAGAAAGCAGGAAGACCGACACGGTTCAGATTTTATCAAGAGATGAAATCCTCAATGCACAGGAAGCGGATTATAAGAACGTTTCTTATGTGAAATGGCAGGAATATGATGCTTCGGATGCCACAGTGCATGATGGTGTGATTCCTGTAAATCTGTTATCCGATGAGATTTATTGTTCCATGAATCTGCCATCTGAGAGCAGAAGCAATGAAATGATACAGATGAACAGGGATAACGGCAAGATTATGCCCGGTATGACCAGTAAACAAAGCTCCATAGTAGGTATAGGAGCCATTTACAGCACAGCTGGGGCAGATTTACCGGATCGTTTCACATTATGTATTGGCAAGATCAAGACATTTGCTTATCTGGACAGCATTGGTAACTGGACAATTATAGATGAACAGCCGTATCCGGATGGCGTTTATCTATATAAAATGCCCTGGACTGAACATAAGTCAAAGAAATGCAATAACATACAGTATTACTCTGATCATGTGGAAATATCGCTGACCAAAGAGGAATTTACCAGTTACGCCTTGCACTTCTGGGGAAAAAGAAAAGCTGTGGACCGGAAAGATGTCAGATATGTTGCATGTGCATATGATTTCTGGATAAAAGAAACTGGAAATGATGGAAAATTCACTGCGGCTATAGGAATAGATGCAAAAGATAAAAAGGGAAGCAGCGCAAGTATAGTACAGCTCTTTTCAAGCAGAGGAATGCAGGTGACTTCCCATAAGAGAACACAGTGGGGACAGACAATTCCAAATGCAGAGTATGATCCTGTATATGATGGATATGTTTTGAAGCTGTTATATGACAAATGGTGGAGTGGTTCCAAATAATACGAGGAAGAGAGATAGGATATGATACGAGTATTACATTCAGTAAGTAACATGGACAGAGCAGGGATTGAGACAATGCTCATGAATTATTATCGCCATATTGACCGCGATCAGGTACAGTTTGATTTCTTATGTAATAAGACGAAGCCGGGAGCTTATGACGATGAAATTCAGAGAATGGGAGGAAAGATTTATCATACTCCTGGGCTGAATCCAGCCAAATATCCATTGTATCTGAAATATATGAAGAAACTGTTTGATGGGCATCCGGAGTATAAGATTGTTGAGGCACATAATGGTGCACTTGGAGTTTATGCTTTGCATGCAGCAAAAGTAAATAACATTCCCGTACGTATCTATCACGCACATGGAGCAAGCATTACAAAGGACTGGAAGCTTCCATTGAAGCTTTTCTGCAGAAGCAGACTGGCGGCTAATATCACAGAAAGATATACATGTGGAAAAGCCGCAGCAGAATGCTATTACGGAAAAGAAGTTGTTGAAAAAGGCAATTATGATTTTATTCCCAATGCGATAGAAGTAGACAGATTCCTGTATAATCCTCAAGTCAGAGATAAAATGAGACAGCAGTATCAACTTGAAGGAAAACATGTAATCGGTCATGTGGGAAGATTCATGGCGCAGAAGAACCATACTTTTTTGTTGGATGTATTTGCAGCATATAAGAAAGAAGATAAGGATGCATATCTGGTACTTCTTGGTGATGGCGAATTAATGGAGACAGTAAAGAATAAAGCCAAAGAACTGGGTGTTGCAGATTCTGTATTGTTCGTTGGTAATGTCGGCAATGCAAATGAATGGTATCAGGCATTTGATGTATTTATGCTTCCGTCTATATGGGAAGGACTTCCTGTAGTAGGTGTAGAAGCACAGGCAGCAGATCTGCCATGTATTTTCTCAGACAATGTTACAAAGGAAATTGGCTTGTCTGATAAGGCTTCCTTTCTTTCCCTGCATGCAGATATGAGCAGCTGGGTCAGCGAGATACGCCAAAAGATGCAGATGACCCAGAGAGTGAATCAGGAAGCACTGATTACAGAGAATCACTATAATATAGAAAAAGAAGCGGTTCTTTTGCAGGAGAGATATTTAAAACTTTACGGAGAGAATACCTTATGAAGATAGGAATACTGACACACCATTATATCAATAATTTCGGAGCTTTTTTGCAGGCATATGCATTACAGGAAGCGGTACAGCAGATGTATCCCCAGGATGAAGTTGTCATGATCAATGCCATTAATCTGAAGCATTTTATCATCAATACCGGTGGATGGTTCCGCTTCTATCCAAAGAAAGAGAACCTGAGAGCCTGGCTCCAGAAGATAAGCCTGCCACGTACCTTCTACAAGGCAAGAAAGCAATATCTGAAGCTTACTTCAAGATGCTACACAACGAATGCTATCAACAAGTTAAATCTTGACTGCATCATTGTTGGGAGCGATGAAGTATGGAATTATAAAGAAGGCAAGGGAAATGCGGCTGTAAAGTTTGGTGAAGGACTTAACTGTCCGAAACTTGTTGCATATGCACCAAGCGTAGGCAAAAGCAGCGTGTCAGATGATTTACCAGAATACATTGTGAAAGGTTTACAGAGATTTCAGGCGATTTCCTCCAGAGATGACCTTACAGAGCAATTTGTGAACAGTATTGTAAATAAAACACCAGTGAGAGTACTGGACCCTACATTCCTTACGAAATTCCCGATGCAGGAGAAGAGTGGAATAAAGAAACCTTATATTATGTTCTATTATTGTGATGGAATGCCAACGGAGCTGAAACAGACAATTGTAAAACAGGCACATGAAAAGGGATACGCTGTCTACGGGGCAGGAGAAGGCGATAAGCTGTATGAAGATATCACCATTAATCTGACTCCGTTTGAATGGATCGGCATGTTCAGAAATGCAGCCTTCGTATTTACAGGAACTTTTCATGGTGTTGTCTTTTCCATTTTAAATCACCGTCAATTTCAGGTGTATATGACAAATGAGAGCAGAATTAAGAAGATCACTTCCTTATTGAATCAGTTTGAGATTGAACTGGGCAAGGTCGATCTGAACGGAAATAACGAAATATTCAGTGAAGAGATCAATTACGATACAGTAGATAAGTGCATTGAAAAGCTGGAGAAAAACAGCAGAGATTTCCTTGCATGTATAGGAGAGTAGACAGTGAAAGTTGCAATTATTACACGTCATGCAATCTGCAATTATGGTTCTTTCCTGCAAACATATGCGTTGCAGAAAGAGATAGATAAGCTGGGGCATGAAGCAGTTATTATTGATTATATCCGTGAGGATGAAGAATACCATAAGAGAATTAATGTAGCACTCAAAAAATCAGGGAAATGGAATAAGAATGTTCTGACCAGACTTGTATACAAGCTGAGCAGATATCCGGAAACTGTTCTCATGGAGAAGAAGTTTGCTTCCTTTAGAAACAATCTGTTACATATGACGAAATTATATACTTCCCTGGAAGAGTTGAAGCAGGATAAACCACAGGCAGATGTGTTCTGTACAGGAAGCGACCAGGTATGGGGACCAATCAGTCTGGACAGTTATGATCCAGCATATTTCCTGGATTTTACAGAGGAACAGGATATAAGGATTGCATATGCTGCCAGCTTTGGTAAAAAGAAATTTGATGAAGAATCCAGACGCTTTTATAAACAAGCTCTTCAAAAATATGATGTAATCAGTGTGAGAGAGAACAGCGCGGTATCAGTAATTCGTGATCTTGGCATTGAGAATGTGCAGCAGGTATTAGACCCTACCTTATTATTAAATGCAGAAGAATGGTCTCAACTGATTACTAAGGATATAAAGGGAAAATACGTCCTGGTATATCAGATTCATGCCAATCCAGCCATGGATAAATACGCCGAGGAATTTGCCAGACGTGTGAAGCTTCCTATTTTAAGAGTGTCATTCTATCTCCATCAGATCACAAGAGCCGGAAAGCTGGTGTACTTACCTGATGTGGGAACTTTTCTTTCCTATATTAAAAATGCAACATATATGATAACAGATTCCTTCCATGGTACGGCATTTGCCATTAACTTTAATACGCAGTTCGTGAATGTGGTACATGATGAGACTGCTACAAGAAATCAGAGTTTATTACAGTTGACAGGGTTGACAGACAGAATTATTACAGATAAGACAGATTTTAGTATCATCAATAAGAAGATAGATTTTGAACCGGTCAATGCAATCATTGAACAGAATCGAAAAGAATCAATCGAAAAACTAAATGGTTTTCTGAGGAGAAAATAAATGAGCAGTATAGAATTATTCCAAAATAAAACGGATTGCTGCGGCTGCAGCGCCTGTTATAACGTATGTCCACGAAAAGCAATATCCATGCAGGAAGATGAATATGGATATGTTTATCCGGTGATTGACCAGGATAAATGCGTGGGATGTGGATTGTGCAGGAAAGTCTGTCATTATCAGGCAGATAAGGAACTGAGAACACCCATAAAGGCATACGCAGCAGCCGGTAAAAAGGAAGAATTTCTGAAAAAAGCAGCTTCAGGCGGTATGTTTTCTCTGGTGGCAGACAAGATTCTGGAGGAAGGCGGTGTGGTATTTGGAGCAGCTATGGAATATCACAATAACACACTGATTCCAAAGCATATAGCTGTTGAAAGCAAAGAGGAACTGTTTAAGCTTCAGGGTTCTAAATATGTACAGAGCTTTATTGGTAATACCTATGCAGAGGCAAAGAAGTATTTAGCAGATGGCAGGAAAGTCCTTTTCTCCGGCACACCCTGTCAGATAGAGGGATTGAAAGGATATCTTGGCAGAGAATATGAGAATCTGTATACCATAGATATCATATGTCACGGTGTTCCTAATGCAAAGTGGTTTCAGGATTATATAAAAGTATTTGAAACGAAATTGCAGGGCAGCATTTATTCCTATAACTTCCGGGATAAGAGCAGAGGACAGGGAATGAATGCCAGAATAGAGTATTATGATAAGAATGGAAAAGCCAAAGTAATCTATCGTGATGGACATCTGACTTCATTTTTCCATTTATTCCTAAAAATGAATATCTATCGTGATAACTGTTATCACTGCCCTTATGCAAGAAAAGAGAGAGCAGCAGATATCACAATCGGCGATTATTGGGGAATCTATGAAGAACATGCTGAAGAGATGAAGAACACTACAATGTCAAATTCAAAGGGAATCTCCTGTGTTCTTCTTAACTCAGATAAGGGCTTGAAGATATTTGAGCAGCTAATGCCGCAGATGGACTATTTTGAATCAACTGATAAAACACTGTTTATCTGCAATGGCACGCATATTTGTGACTGCTTCCATCGCTTCGTCTGAAGATGTCGTATTATCAAATAATACAAGCATCATCGTTGCATCACCCTTGAAAAAGGCTTCTCGCAGGTTGCTTGGGATCATCTCTACCGGAAGGCTGATGTCCGCAACATCATCATACCATAAAACATCCTTTACATGAGAAACATTC
>ENA-UPWU01000189-UPWU01000189.1-human-gut-metagenome-genome-assembly--contig:-NODE-189-length-26688-cov-8.984142_pt1 | contig 26688 bp, 21 predicted proteins | sample MGYA00250058_ERZ773392 | MGnify/ENA primary metagenome ERZ773392 (study PRJEB29103, sample SAMN06112084) | human gut metagenome | biome: human gut; feature: ankylosing spondylitis patient; material... | reverse complement strand
AGCACATGCACAACTGTCACCTCGTCAATCTGGACGACATGCTCCAGAACGGCACCGTCATCTCCGGCACCTATATTGAGAAGCCTCACAGCTTCTCCACCGCCTGCAACATCGCCACCCAGATCATTGCACAGGTGGCTTCCAACCAGTATGGCGGTCAGAGCATCAGCCTGACCCATCTTGCCCCCTTCGTGGACGTTTCCCGCAAGAAGATCGCTGCCGAGGTCGAGGCCGAGATGGAGGGTCTGGATGTCTCTGCCGAGCGCAAGCATGAGATCGTGGAACGCCGCCTGCGCAGCGAGATCAACCGCGGCGTCCAGACCATCCAGTATCAGGTCGTCACCCTCATGACCACCAACGGTCAGGCCCCCTTCATCACCGTGTTCATGTATCTGGGCGAAGCCCGCAATGCGCAGGAGAAAGCCGACCTCGCCATCATCATCGAGGAGACCATCCGTCAGCGCTATCAGGGTGTGAAGAACGAGGCCGGTGTCTGGATCACCCCCGCCTTCCCCAAACTCATCTATGTGCTGGAAGAGGACAACATCCACCCCGGCGACCCCTACTACTACCTGACCGAGCTGGCTGCCAAGTGTACCGCCAAGCGGATGGTCCCCGACTACATCTCCGAGAAGAAGATGCTCGAGCTGAAGGTGGACAAAAACGGCGAGGGCCACTGCTACACCTGCATGGGCTGCCGCAGCTTCCTGACCCCCTATGTTGACCCCGAGACCGGCAAGCCCAAGTATTATGGCCGCTTCAATCAGGGCGTCGTGACCATCAACCTGGTGGACGTGGCCCTCAGCTCCGGCGGCAACTTTGATAAGTTCTGGAAGATCTTTGACGAGCGTCTGGCCCTCTGCCATCGTGCTCTGCAGGCCCGCCACAAGCGCCTGCTGGGTACCCCCAGCGACGCCGCCCCCATCCTGTGGCAGTACGGCGCACTGGCCCGCCTCAAGAAGGGCGAGAAGATCGACAAGCTGCTCTTCGGCGGCTACTCCACCATCAGCCTCGGCTACGCCGGCCTGTATGAGTGCGTAAAGTATATGACCGGCAAGAGCCACACCGACGCCGGCGCAAAGCCCTTCGCCCTCAGCGTGATGCAGCACATGAACGACAAGTGTAACGAGTGGAAGAAGGCCGAGAACATGGACTACTCCCTCTATGGTACCCCGCTGGAGTCCACCACCTACAAGTTCGCCAAGTGCCTGCAGAAGCGGTTCGGCATCGTACCCGGCATCACCGACAAGAACTATATCACCAACAGCTACCACGTCCATGTCTCCGAGCACATCGACGCCTTCACCAAGCTGAAGTTTGAGAGCGAGTTCCAGAAGCTGTCTCCGGGCGGTGCCATCAGCTATGTGGAAGTCCCCAATATGCAGGACAATCTCGAGGCGGTCATGAGCGTGCTGCAGTTCATCTACGACAACATCATGTACGCCGAGTTGAACACCAAGTCCGACTACTGCCAGTGCTGCGGCTACGACGGCGAGATCAAGATCGTCGAGGACGACGGCAAGCTGGTGTGGGAATGCCCCAAGTGCGGCAACCGTGACCAGAACAAGCTGAATGTCGCCCGCCGCACCTGCGGCTATATCGGCACCCAGTTCTGGAACCAGGGCCGGACGCAGGAGATCAAGGATCGGGTGTTGCACTTGTGATCCTCTCAGGCGCTTCGCGCCAGCTCCCCCAGAGGGGGAGCCATTGGCAAGCTACCCAAGCACAAAAAAATTGCAAGGCAAAGCAGCGTGCTCTGCTTTCAGGTCTGATTTATGAATTACGCGACTATTAAATATTACGACATCGCCAACGGGCCGGGCGTCCGCACCAGCGTCTTCGTTTCCGGCTGCCGCCACCACTGCCCCGGCTGCTTCAATGAGGTGGCATGGGATTTCGGCTATGGCCAGCCCTTCGACAAGCCCGTCCGCAACGAGGTGTTCGCCTCCTGCAAGCCGGACTATATCACGGGCCTCTCCCTGCTGGGCGGCGAGCCGATGGAGCCGGAGAACCAGCGGGAGCTGGTGACCTTTGTTTTAAAAAAACCTTTCTTAATATATTTGGAAAAAAGAAAAGGCAGAAAGCAGAGATACACAAGTGTATCCGCCTTCTGCCTTTGGCATAGCAACGCCAAAAACAAAAGGCTATGGACAAAACATTGTCCATAGCCTCGTACACATTATAACTGCATGGAAAGCCATTTTCTCAAAATGGGTATAAAATCCCCTTTATGGCTTCCCGATGAAATCGAAATGCGTCATTTATACGCTATACTCTGCACAATGTTTCATCGGTTTGGATTGTACAGAGTTGATTTTCTTTTTACGCTGATCGGTTAAATGAAAGTTCATATCTTGCTCCCCTTTGGAGATATATTTTTATATAGAATAGCACAAACATTCTTCTTTGTCAATCTTATGAAATAATATATCATGTAATATCAAATCATATTACATTGCCTACGCTAACAAAAAAATTGAAGAACTGGACACCCGACGCCAGACCATTTCAAAGGCAATCGCTGAATTGAGCGTTGAAACCATATCTCCCCAGCAGATAAAGAAGTTGTCCTATTATCTCGACAACTGGGACAGCATAGATTTTGACGACAAAAGAAAAGCCGCCGATGGTTTGATCTCTACGATCAAGGCCACCAGCGACCGTGTTCAGATAGAGTGGAAAATCTGATACTTCCGCTCTATCGCCCCTCATTTCTATTTTATCTCGTTTGTACCCCTTGTACACCGATGCTTTCATCAATGCGTCCAAAATATGTAAATGCTTTATATACCCAAAATGAATCATTTACATTATTTTCAAAGGCATTATTATACTGTAAGGAAGCTGAAAGTTGTGCCTCTGTAGAAATTTTACTATTTAAACGAGGAAAACCATTAATGTCTCTAGAAGGAAGAATAAATGATGGATGGATATATTGGCCTGCCACAATAATTTTTTGGGGAGAAATGCTGTAATATTTTATCAAATCATTTTTTTCATCTTTGGAAACACAAAGTATCCATTGAGCATAATCATAAATAAGCTGTTCATAACTAGCTCTTTGAGGCAGCGGCTCATAGGCGCCTCTCGCTTGACGTCCATAAGAGTTCGAAATTACACTATGCACTAATGGAATATTATATTTTTTTGATAGTTCTACTCCTAATCTGCCACTGTTCCAATAAACACTATGAATTACCTGTGGAAGTTCACCTCTATCTTCAATAATCTGTTGTATAGCTGATAGATTATAATCATGGTATGTATATAGTATTGTTTTATCAATAGGTGCAGGATCTCCGTTTTTCAAACGATAAATTGTACAACAAGAGTTATATTGCTCTATATCAGGCAGTTCTTGCATAGCTTTTCGAGTAACGAGAATACAATTTAAATGAAGCAATCCAAAACAATCCAATAATTCTCGCATGTAGGTGTGTGTTCCACCCCATTCATCATATCCAGGTGGCATTGCAGGATCTGCATGAATAGTAATAAGTAATATGTATGACATAATCTAGCTCCTTTCACTTTGGTTTTCGATAAATAATACATGATTATCCATTAAAAAAAACAATCCATCAAAAACGATGGATTGTAAAGAAGTCTATATATGAAAATCCTTCCTAGGATGTTTTGATATTAGAATATCCCGCTGTTTAGAAGTGGTTACATGTGTGTATATCTCAGTGACATTGATGGAACTATGTCCTAGCATTTCCTGAATATACCGGATATCGACATCGGCCTCTAATAAGCTGGTAGCGAATGTATGCCTGAACATGTGAGGGGTGATATGTAAATCTATATCGGAGAGAGAGCAGTACTTATTTATCATCCTGCGAACGGCTTGGTCAGATAGAGGTTTGCCATTTTGGTTAGCAAAAAAATGATTGCAGCTTTTAATTTCAGCTTGGAATTCAGCCTTATATTCTTCCATTATTTGAGAAACAGAATCATTGCCAATATGAATACGCCGCTCTTTATCGCCTTTACCATATATGAGGATGCTCCCATCATGTAAATTTATATCTTCGTTTTTTAATGAGCAAAGCTCAGAAATTCTCATACCGGTAGCAAATAACAGCTCGGATACGGCTGCATCACGCAATGCATTTCTTCTCTGATAATTAGTTTTAGCGTTGTCCCGCTGTGCATAAATCATAGTAAGAAATTTTTCTACTGTATGTAGTGGGATAATTTTGGGTAATATGGTAGGTTCACGAAAGTGCACCTGTATTTTGGAGAATGGATTTATTGCGAGTAGTTCTTTGTATTCCAGATAATGGAAGAATGCTTTGATTGAGGCTATTTTTCTTTTTACGGTTTTGGGTTTATATTGTTGGTGGAGCGTGACAATATAATCCTCTAGATCGTTTGTTGTGATTTCCGTTATTTTCTCAAGACATGGTTCCTCAGAGAATTGTCGCAAGTCAATCCGATATGCTTTTAAAGTCTTTTCATCCAGACATTTTTGTGTCCTGCAGTATTCCAAATAGTTTTCAGTAAGTGTTTGTAAGTTTTCCATGATGTTCTCCTTTGTTTGGCGTTTTTAAAATAAATTGATAAAATTATATCGTATACAAAAGTTCTTTTCTTTACAAAAAGTACCTTTATGATACCAGTCTGAAATCCGATGAGCACGGACTTTTTCAGATATAGTTGTTGGAGCTGTACATAAAAATGCTGTAATGTCTTTAATGGGAGTTATAAACATAACATGATTGTATGAAAGAGTAAATATCTACTGTGCGAGAGTAAATTCCATCACCCATTGGGGCATGCGGAATTTAGAAATTCATTTTAGCAAAGTGTAAAACTTTCTTTGTGAACATCCATTCCTACGTAAACTGTGTTATAATTCATTACATATTGTCTAACTATATATTACGATGTGATTTCGAGCTATAAAGGAGAGGTAAAGAATGGATGAGCATGATGTAGTGGAAGCTGGAACTGATTTACTTTTGGGGGATCCTAAGTCAGCCTTAAAAAAAATAGGTTTATCAGTTTTTGATAAGAAACAGTTTGAGGCTATATTCGTATCAGCTGGGAAAACGGTTGCTGAATATGAAAAAGATAACACAGAGCAGAATGACATTAGGAAGATTTTGTTCTGTGAGGAAACTATGAGACTTTTAGCTAATGAAATAAGAAAGAGTAATAGTTTTGATTGGCTAAATGATTTGGATAGATGTGTTAATGATTTACTTTCTTTAAGTGAACTTGATAGCATCAATAAAGCTAGATGCAAGAAACATTTTGAGGATATAGTAATTTATCAAATTAAAAAGTTATTTCCGCAAAGGTATGGTTCTTATTGCCTGGGAGATATCCATGACAATGTTAATAGTTTGATGGCTTCAACGCAATCTAGTAACGAGACGCTCAATAAGATTCTTGAATTGATGAGTCAAAATGATGGTGAATACAATCAAAAGAGTCCAACGACACATGAAGACTGGCAGGATAAGAGTTCATATACATTACTTGAATGGCATTTGGAGAGGGTGGAAGTTGATGGTATATTTGCGCACAAAGATAGCTATACGGATGATATTATTAAACTAACAGAAACGTGGCAAAAGGAACGTGATGAATATCCGGGTTGGTATATTATTCCATATAATACGGCTGTAGAGTTAAGTATGTATACTGACGAGAATGGATTGTTACAAAAGCATGAGACGGAAGATATTGACGTAATGTTGGATTTTGCTTATGAATTGTGCTGGAGACGTATAAAAACAATGCTACCATATAGCGAGTATGAAGTATTTCACTTAAGGCAGATATGGGACAAGTATTATGTAAAAATTAAGGAAAATGCCGGTGGTTCAGACAAAATACGAAAGTGGTTCTATATAGGGCAGATACTGCTTTCTAATTATAGGGAGTCTATGAATTGGAACGAATGGCAGAGTCTTATGGACATTTTGACTGTCTATCAGGATAGTGGAAATAATGGTAAAGTCGACTTAATGATAGAAAGAGCTAAGGCATGTTATTTTAAATTAGATATACCGAGTTTGAGAAGGGAGTTGGATCAGTGCGATATTCCGGAGGAGTGTTATGAACAGAGACTGTTGGTAATAGGGCTCGATTTGGAATGTGGAAAATTGGAAGAATCACTTGAAAAGTTAAAGAAGCTCAGACAAGATTTAATTTGTAAAGTAGATGAGAATAATGAAAATTATTATCTAAAGAGTTTAGAGGCATCGGTATTACAATTACTTTCTATTTGTCAGCAGGCATATTCTTTACATAAAGGAAAATACGAATTTGAACAAATGGGAATCGATGAGATATTAGAAGAGATTGACCGGAAAAAAGAATTTTTTAACTGGGAATCATGGAAAAATAATGTTGCTAAAGAACTTTTTAACCATTGTGTTGATAATCAATTTGAAAAGGAAACATTTGAACTAAACAGGAGCACAATGACCATATGCTCATATAGTCGTTCGGGTCATGCGGAAGGCTACCAGCTTTATAAAGTGTTAGAGAAACTTGGAATCCCATTTAAATGTGGATGCGTTACTGTTATTTCAGATATGGAATTGTCTTTGATATCTTCTATTTGCGATATTAATAATAGACTGGGTTTGTTACTGTTAGTTCGTTGTTCAAGTACAGGGACAATAGAAAAACTTGTTAATAGAAAATTTGTAATGGATTTAGAGAGTGGGTATATTGACGATGTTATAGATATTTTAATAAATGCTATTGAGGTTAATATCGGTGAAATAATTGCAATGGGAAATGGTTTCCCGGAATATTTAGCTGGGCATATAAGGGAAAATGTTCCTATATTATTGCAAAGATTTTCAAGCCGGGCATCTGAAAGGATGCAAAAAAAGGAATTACAGTTTATTCAGAAAATTATGAGTTATAGGAACATTCCACCTCGATTTGAAGTAACTCAATTAATGGATAAGCTATTACGGCAAATATCCGAACGTATGAAGGTTAAGCTACTTCCTCTAATGATGGAAACTGAGATTGTAGAGCAAGTAACAATGCATTCGAGAGTTGATGGTTCAAATGGAATAGATATTTTTGACTGTTATTTTAACAAGCAAGGATTGGATACTTTGTTTGAAGAATATAATGTGCTGATAGATGAAGATGTGATAAATTGGCTATTAAAAGATGATTGGAAGTCTGATTACGAATGGAAGACAAAAGTCGTAAGATTAAAGATTTTAGATGAATATCATCTTTTAAGTAATAAACAGCATGATGAATATGTGAAGTTAATTTGGGCAAATATTGATGAGAAAACTCAATTACCTAAATTGACTGGTTATTACTTATGGGTATATGAAACGCTGCCATACATTGATGAATCAATTCCAAAATTGTCGGTTAAGAATTATTTTATTACATATGATATTGCTACGGATAGCAATGATTTATATTTAAAACAATTGACACTTTTATGTGCGAATGTGGAGCTAGGCTATTGGAATGAAAAAGAGGTGCTTATTATTCTAAATAAGATAAGTAAATACTGGTACAAAATTGCAGAGAATACATCGAATATTATGTTTGAGGATAATTCTAGAAAGGCCGTATATGCAATAGCAGCTATGCTGGAAAATTGCAATGGTATGATTTCCGATGAAGCACGAGAGATTCTTATTAAATTGGCACATGAAATGAATGAAAAGGGGATTTATACAAAGTGTTTTGATATATTTATTTTACGGGATGAACAATGGGAACGTGATGTACAAGAGAATATTTTTGCAATGAATGAATCTCAATCAATAGATTCTCTTAGAGCTATGGAAAAGTATATTAAACGTTATCCTGATAGTGTTATTACTAGGGAAATGCTTGAAAAGATAGTCAAATTAATTGAGCTTAGGAAAGAACCGGGACTGCTTTCTGCTATATGGATATTACATAATCTGGTATATACGAAGAATACGGTTATAGATACTATTGGAATTGAAAGAATAGATAGATTACTGTTTTTTTTGGCAGAATTAATTAACTACGATAATACTGCTATGAAAGATATTAAGCATTGTATTGAGCTTCGACAGGCTTGTGCGGCTCTGGCTTTTAGACTATTTGATTGGAAGACAGTAAATTGCGGTAAGGGTGTGGAAAAATGGCATGAGATTTGTAAATCATCTGATGAGGCAAACGAGGTACGTAATCAGTGGATATGGTAAATTTTGCAGGAACTTACTAGTATTTTTGGGTTTTTAGCTATACTATTACTCATGGATATTTATCAGGTATGGGTATCTTACAATCCTGCATGGACCTGGCGGAATATTATATTTACTAAATACATTGGGAAGATAGCACAAGCATTTCAGATGATGAACTTCGTAAAATCAATACAGAGTATACTTTGGTAAGGATAATAATAAGACACAAAAATAGCCACCCCGACCTGCAAGTTGAGCGACTATTTTTAGTTAATTGATTTAATGGGGCAGCCGTCTATCGGTGGCCCCCCTTTTTGTATAATTAATATATCATGTATTGGGTTAAAATCCAACTCATAAATCGTAAGTAGGAAGGTAAGACAATGGAAGCCGATACATTAATTAGAAAAATTCGTATGTCCTGTCCATTATGTGGCAAAACACATGAAGTTGAAGAGAGAAAAAGAATCGCAACCATTAATTTAAAAGGCGAGGATGTAACCTACAAAGAAAGGTTTTATTTTTATGCAAATGCTGATGAGGATGAGAATGAATTTGAGACGGGAGCAATGACAAATGAAAATCTCCTTAATGCAAGAAATGCATATAGGGAAAAGAGGTAAAATATAAATTGTTTTTTTGATACAAATCCGTTATACTATAGAAAAGTGTAGCGGATTTTTGTTGAGGTGGAGATGTGAAAAAAAGTAAAACGAATATTTTGAATAATTTTTTCTCCAAAAACACCTTTTATCATTGTTATAGCGAAGGACAGGACAAGACATATATACAGGTTATTAATAGATATATTGATCAGCCGGTAGGAAAGAATAATAAGCAGCTTGTGAGTGAAATGTACCATGTTCTTAAGCAAGACTATAGAAATGAGTATTTTTATAAGAATACATTGTTAAATAAGCTGCTTTTGGGCGTGCATAGCGTAAATACAACAACGGCTCTGACAGAGATACCGATTGCGAGTTCCAAGGCAGATTTTGTGCTTATTAATGGAAAGGCTGTTGTTTATGAAATAAAGACAGAGTTAGATAATCTGGAGCGGTTAGAGAATCAGATTAATGATTATTATAAGGCATTTGATCATGTTGCTGTAGTTACATATAATGATAATGTAGAGGCTGTGAGAACAAGGATTCAGAATATCGGTAAACCGGTAGGTATATATGCTTTGCAAAAGTCAGGAGTGCTTAAGACTATACAACGGCCAGAGAGATATTGTGAAGCATTAGATACTGGTGTTTTATTTAGATTACTAAGAAAATCAGAGTATGAGAATGTCATTATGGACAAATATGGGGCGTTGCCGGAGACTTCTGATTTTAGATATTATAATGAATGCAGGAAGTTATTTGTACAGCTTCCTATAGATGAATCCTATAGTGAGGTTTTGAAGATATTAAAGAGAAGAAGTAATATAATCAAGGATGAGTATGATAATATTCCTTATGAATTGAAATTTTTGGCTTATTTTATGGGCTTAAAGGAAGAGGATTACGAAAAGATTGATGTTTTTTTAAATGAGGCATATGGAGGGGTGTAGAATGTATTTTCCTTATTTACGTGGACGGCAGTTTGAATTGATTGCCTTGAGGGAATTAATTGAAAATGATTGTATTAATAGTTCAATCATTCCTATTATTGAGCCGGTAAAGCCGACGGCTACTTTACTTAAGACGATAGAGGCTTTTGTGAGCAGAGACAGGGAAATAGCTGTAGTTATGAATCCGGAGGTTGGGGATTTTGTTGATAAACTATCGGGGCTGAGAACAGAAAATTCTAAACTGGCAAATAGTTTATTAGATTTACTTGAAAACTGCAATAAAGTGATTAAAGCTTATATCATGAATAAAGAAAGTGCTGTGTTTTTGGCGGGCAATAATGATAAAGAGAATAAACTGATAATAAATCGTGACAGGGATAGCCTAAATGATTTTTTGGATGTTTATGATGGTGTGTTGCCTAGATTTACTTTGATTCCGGATGATAGGGCATTTAAAAGAATGGTTCCGGATTCAAAAGTATTATTAGAGGATTGTTTTAACAAAAAGGTTCGCAACGTTGATTATCTGGATAATGAGGATGAATTCTTTACAGACAATAATATTTACTTTGAAGAAGATGATCTGGTTGGGTTTTCTGATTATTCAGTTGTGGGGGAAGAATTTAATGAGTCAGGATTTGCCCCGGTTGCTGTGGCAATACACATAATATATTTTGATGAGAATAAAGCATTACGAATCCATCATTTTGTCTCTGATTCAAATACCGGAATCGAGGATCCGGCAGGTAAATTCGGTGAAGCTCTTGAGAAGCTGGTGGAGTGGTGCAATAGGCATAATGTTCAAAGTACGTTGGGAATGAAGGGCTTTTATGATTGCTATAATAGCGGCAAATATCCTGGATTGGGAACTGTAAAGAAGTATTCTATAATGCATCATTTGGAGTTGGTTAGTGATTATTTAGGGGGAAAATAATAAATATGCAAATTGGTTCAGAGTGTTTTAAAGATGAACAGCTCTGCTATATGATTGAGAGCGCACAGAAACTGGGGAGATGTGATATAACAGGTAGGGACAACTGTTTTGTGTATGATACAGACAATGATTTCTATTTAAAGGAATACATTGAAGAGCTTATCGATGTATTCACTGTTGCCAAATATATGGGAGTTGATGAAGCTGATGACAGAGTTGCATACATTAGTACTTTTTTATGTAGCTGGAATGTATTTTCTGTTGATGCTGATAGGATACGGGAGATTATTCGTGCAATCTGTCAGCAAAGATATAATGATGAGCCTGAATTATTTGATGAGAAAGTGACTATTAGAGAGCTCTTTTCTTCCGATGAAATGGAACAGAAATGTATATTAAAGACATATAGCTGGTCTGATTTTTGTTATAACATTAAGCATGTCAACAGATTCCATTCTCAGCAATTCAACCTTAAGCAGCTTAAGATATTGCTTGAAAACATGGTTTTTGATTTTCAGGCAGGAGCGTTGAATTTATACCGCTCCAGAATATGTGACGAAAAAAGCTATGATGAAGGCTATCCTCAAAGAAAAATGGGAGCACCGCCGATTGCTTTTACAACGTCAGGAAGGACAAACTCAGAAGGAATTCAATGTTTGTATTTGGCTAGTGATACGGATACGTCATTTCACGAAGTCAGAGCTCGGGATAATGACCGTGTTTCTCTGGGAACGTTCAATCTGGTTAAAGATATTAGAATCGTTGATCTGACTATGTTTGATAAAATTGGACCATTTTCAGTTCCTGATTTTGACATGACATGGTTTGCCATTAATATAGATATTATCAGAAAAATCGGAAACGAGGTTGCTATGCCGATGAGGCGATTTGATAGTGTACTCGACTACATCCCTACACAGTACATTTGCGATTTTGTTAAGCATCTGGGATATGATGGCATTAGATATAAAAGTACCTTGTCAGAGGGCGGAGTTAATTATGCTATCTTTGATGAAAAGAAGTTTGAATGTGTTGATGTGAAAGTGGTACATATTGAAAATATGCAATATGAATGGCATTATCTTTCAAAATAAAAACCATTAAGGTATTGCAAAGATTAGAAGTAAAAGGGAATGAGACAAAAAGAATTTACACAGAAAACAGTATTATCAAAGGATGAGTTGAATCGTATATATAAATATAGAAACAATAAGATTATACAATGGGGTTTCCTATTAGTGGTAGTCTTATTGCTGTTAGTAATAATGATATCTTATTTGACAAAAGAGTTTATGAATAGTCTTTTTATAGATATAATTTGGGATATATTATTTGTAGTATTATTTATATATATAGCCATACTTTGTATGAAAAATATCAGAAAATTGAGAAATATTAAAATTGATTCGCTTAGTGTACGAAGAGCTGTAATTACAGAAAAACAGTCTGTGAAAAGTAAGGATTTAATTAATAGGTCAAGAAATAGATTTGTGGCTGCAAAAATTGATGATAATGTTACCTTATATGCTATGTGTTCTCAAAAAGAGTATGAAAGAACGATAGTTTACAAGTCTATTGGATTATTTTTTACTCTTGGAGATGATACTATAAGGGTTATTGTTCTGTAATGTGATTAATCTTAACTTTGAACTATAACTAAGAAAAGCAAGCAATATTCATGCACGGTGAAAGAGCTCGGTTGAAGTGGATTTTTATGCAATTTTACCACTTTACCGCATTAAAATTTAATATTTTTTTTACAAAATATGCAAAATATGACAAAAAGTACTGGACAAAATGTCCTATATAAGGTAAAATGCATATATGCAATCGAATAGCACATTTGAAGGTTGTGCAGATAGTATTGGGTATATTTTACGAATTGGGGGGATTTTTCATGAGAATATATCATGCTAAGGATTATGCAGATATGAGCAGAAAGGCTGCAAATATCGTATCGGCACAGGTGATTATGAAGCCTAACTGTGTATTGGGACTGGCTACAGGCTCTACACCTATTGGTTTATATAAGCAGCTCGTTGAGTGGTTCAAGAAGGGGGATTTGGACTTCTCAGAGGTTATGACGGTGAATCTTGATGAGTACAAGGGACTAAGCCGTGAGAATGACCAGAGCTACTATTATTTTATGCATCAGAATTTGTTTGATCATGTGAATATTCCGGTTGAGAATACTCACCTGCCAAACGGCATGGAGCCGGATTCACAGAAGGAGTGCAAGCGCTATACAGAGCTGATTCAGTCTCTTGGCGGTGTTGATTTACAGCTTCTTGGTATCGGGCACAATGGTCATATCGGCTTTAATGAGCCGGGCGAGTCTTTTGACAAGCAGGTACACTGTGTGAATCTGACAGAGTCTACTATTGAGGCCAATAAGCGCTTCTTTGCATCGGCTGATGATGTTCCAAAGCAGGCTTATACAATGGGCATCAAGACCATCATGCAGGCTAAGAAGATTCTTATTGTTGCAAGTGGTGAGGATAAGGCAGAGATTGTGCACAAGGCTTTCTTTGGACCGATTACACCACAGGTGCCGGCTTCTGTATTGCAGCTGCACAATGATGTTACGCTTGTAGCGGATGAGGCTGCACTGAGCAGCCTGTAAATGTTTTTTAGTTGAGAAGGTGCATGTATATGATAATAAAAAATGCAAGGGTATTTACAGAGGATGGCAGCTTTATGCAAGGCGATGTTGTCGTTAAGGATGGCCGTTTTGACAGTGCTTTGGAGAAAACAGCTGACACGGACGCGGCTAATGACAGCGCATCGCAGGAGATTATAGATGCATCAGGTCTTATCATGATACCGGGTCTTGTGGATATTCATTTTCATGGATGCAAGGGAGCTGATATGTGTGACGGCACCAAAGAGGCACTTGATGTGATTACAGCATATGAGGCTTCTGTAGGAGTGACGAGCGTGTGTCCGGCTACTATGACTATTCCAAGAGATGAGCTTTTGAGTGTCATGAAGAATGCCGGTGATTATAATTATCATGGTGGTGCACATCTTGTAGGTATCAATATGGAGGGGCCTTTTATCAGTCCTTCTAAAAAGGGAGCGCAGGCGGCAGAGAATATCATGCGATGTGATTATGATTATTTCTGTGAGCTTCAGGATGCGGCCCATGGCTTGATAAAGCTTGTAGATATTGCTCCGGAGGAGCCGGGTGCGATTGATTTTATAGACAGGGTAAGAGGAAGTGTTGTGGTTTCAATAGCACACACGGCAGCTGATTATGACACTGCGGTAGAGGCTATTGAGCATGGTGCAAGCCATGCCACACATTTGTATAATGCGATGCCACCGCTGCATCACAGGAATCCCGGAGTTATCGGGGCTGTGAGAGATTCAGAAAAGTGTCATGCAGAGCTCATTTGTGACGGTGTGCATATTCACCCGTCGGTTATCAGGGCAACATTTGCCATGTTTGGGGCTGAACGCATGATTTTAATAAGTGACAGCATGAGAGCCACAGGGCTTGAGGATGGCGAGTATACACTCGGTGGACAGGCAGTGACGGTCAGAGGTCCGCTTGCCACACTCCATGATGGGACAATTGCCGGCTCGGCAACCAATCTGATGGATTGTATGCGTTTCACAGTAAGGCAGGCAGGTATTCCGCTTGAGGAGGCAATTATGTGTGCTACAGCCAATCCGGCTAAGGAGATTGGCATCTATGATGAAGCAGGCAGCATTTCTGCAGGAAAGAGAGCAGATTTTGTGCTTCTCAATGAAGATTTGGATATTGTGAGTGTGTATATCGACGGAAAGGAGATATCATGTTAGGTTTTTTTAAGAATAAGTCAAAGGGAAAGGTGATCTGTTCTCCATGCAACGGCAGAGTGGTTCCTATTACAGAGGTTCCGGATCCTACCTTTTCTGAGAAGATATTGGGAGACGGCGTGGCCGTGATTCCTTCTGAGGGCAGGTTTTACGCTCCGGCGGATGGCGAGGTGACAGCTGTATTTGATACGCTTCATGCTTTTACCATGACGACCACTCAGGGAGTCGAGTTGCTTTTGCACATTGGTCTGGATACAGTGGTACTAAAGGGTGCTCCTTTTACATCACATATTTCTGTTGGTGATCAGGTGAAGAAGGGTGACCTTTTGATGGAGGCTGACCTGGAGCAGATTAAGGCAGCAGATCTTAATATCATCACTCCGGTTTTAATTGGCAACACTGCTGATTATAGTGAGATAAAGATGCTCAAAGAGGGTGATGTATCCGTCGGTGATGAGATTTTAAGTCTCGCGTAGATTTGTGTAATAATAACGAACTATATTGGAGTATCTCCAGTTTAGTATATATAATGTAAAGGAGGGGAAATTTATGAAATTTCTTCAAAAATTGGGTAAAGCTTTAATGCTTCCCGTAGCAGTACTTCCTATATGTGGTATCCTCATGGGTATTGGATATTTTTTATGTCCTGCAACCATGCAGGGTGGTGACATCGAGGGTGTGCGAAATTTAATAGGCCTGTTTTTAGTTAAAGCAGGGGGCGCCTTGATCGATAACATGGCCATCCTTTTTGTAATCGGCGTTGGTGTCGGTATGTCAGAAAAGAACGACGGTACCGGCGGTATTGCAGCTTTAGCTTCATGGCTGATGATGACAACACTCCTGTCTACAGGCTTTGTTACCACAATCATGCCATCTATCGCTGACAGCGCTACAAAGACACTTGCATTCGACAAGATTGCAAACCCATTTATCGGTATCTTAGCCGGTATCATCGGTTCTTTGTGTTACAACAGATTTAAGGATACAAAGCTTCCTGACTGGCTGTCATTCTTTAGTGGCAAGCGTTGCGTAGCAATTATTGCAGGTGTTGTTTCAATCCTTGTATCTGTAGTATTACTGTTTGTATGGCCATTACTTTTCGGTGCTCTTGTAGCTATCGGTAAAGCAATCGTTGGTCTTGACGTAGTCGGCGCAGGTATCTATGCATTCCTGAACCGTCTGTTAATCCCTACAGGATTACACCACGCATTAAACAACGTATTCTGGTTCGATACTATCGGACTTGGAGATCTCTCTCATTTCTGGGCAGGCGAGACATCAAAGGATGTTTCATGGAGCCTCGGAATGTACATGTCAGGTTTCTTCCCATGTATGATGTTTGGTATTCCTGGTGCTGCACTTGCCATGGTTAAGTGTGCAAAGACTGCTAAGAAAAAGGCTGCCATTGGTATCCTTGCTTCTGCAGCTATCTGTGCATTCATCTGTGGTGTTACAGAGCCTTTCGAGTTTGCATTTATGTTCCTTGCTCCTGTTCTCTATGTGATTTATGCTTTACTTTATGGTATTTTCACAATGATTACAGTAGCTCTTGGATTTAGAGCAGGCTTCTCATTCTCAGCCGGTGCGATGGATTTATTATTCTCATCTTCACTTCCGGCTGCAGCAAAGACGTGGCTCATCATTCCTCTTGGAATTGCAGCTTTTATCGTATTCTACATTGTATTCTATTTCGCTATCAAGAAATGGGATCTTAAGACACCAGGTAGAGAGGACGATGATGTTGAAGAAGAGAAGAAGGCAGTGCTTTCTAACAATGACTACACAGCAGTAGCCAAGACTATTCTTGAGGGCTGCGGTGGCAAAGACAATATTGCAAGCATTGACAACTGTATCACAAGACTCAGACTTGAGGTTAAGGATATCACTCAGGTTGATGATAAGAAGATTAAATCTGCAGGTGTTGCAGGCGTTATGAAGCCTGGCAAGAATTCGGTTCAGGTTATTATCGGAACCAAGGTTCAGTTTGTTGCGGATGAGTTTTCTAAGCTTTGCGAATAGATTTGTTCTGCAATATATCAGTGTTGATTCACCTTAGGTGATTCACAAAATTTAATAATACATGATTAAAAGCCACACCGGGTGTTATGCCTGGGTGGCTTTTTTAGTTGGTTCGGGCCGTAAGCTCCGCCCGGTTGTGGTGCACACGGACTCTCGTTTTCGCTACGCTGCGCTGTTAAGATACTGTACGGATTATGCCTTTGGGTTTTTATAGGCTTGACGAAAACGTCGAAACGCGCCTTCCATGGCGCGGTTCTCCTTGACTTGCCTTCCTTGGCAAGTCATTTCTGCTCTTCATGGGCATAATCCTACAGTATCTAAACAGCTTCGCTATGAGCTCTCACGAGAGTCCGTGTTCACCCCGCCGGGCGGGGCTTACGGCCCTTACGCTGTGAATGGAATCCGCTTAGGAGAGAGTTGCGAGTTGCACATTGTTGCAACCGGCAACGGTTTTACCTACGCCTTGCTTCTACGAGGCTGCGATGGGATAAAATAAGAAAGAATTGAAAAACGAACAATTGTTTGTTATAATAAATGAAGCGAGGAAATAAAAGTATATTAGGTTTAGTAATTTAAGTATTCATTTAATTTATTGTAATTAGGGAAAATCCAATATCAATCGATTGATAGAAAGAGTGATTTTATATGAACATATGGCTAAAGTTAAGGAAAACAGCTGCAATTACACTATGTGAGTTACTTGCAATTGCTACAATTTTTACAGGCTGTGCCTCCGCTGATTTATCCGGCACTGAAGGTGCCGGGCATGCCGCAGGAGCTGTTGTAGCAGGTGAGGATTCTTCCGGTGCTTTAGGCAGCAAGGATAACGCGGATGGTGCACAGAGTGGAAGTGACCCGGCGGAAGCTGATTCAGGTGCTAACGGTATAGGACAGGCGGATGCAGGGAAGCCACAGGAGGATCTGGTAAATAACAATTCCTACGTTTCACTTGATGCTATTCCTGCATATGATGGCAAGGCATACGTGGCTGTCAACAATAATGAGCCTTTTTTTACGGACAGTGATATGGTTACAACTGCTTTTGAAAATTACAGTGATTTGGATTCACTTGGCAGATGCGGTGTGGCTTATGCCAATATCTGCAAGGATATCATGCCGACTGAGGAGCGTGGCAAGATAGGCATGATAAAGCCATCAGGTTGGCATACGGTGAAGTATGATGTGATAAAGGACAGGTATTTATATAATCGCTGTCATCTTATTGGTTATCAGCTTGCCGGCGAAAATGCCAATCCGAAGAATCTTATTACCGGTACGAGATACCTGAATGTGGAGGGCATGCTGCCGTTTGAGAATCTGGTAGCGGATTATGTAAACAATACAGGAAATCATGTGCTTTACAGGGTGACTCCGATGTTCTCGGGCAGCAATCTAGTTGCAAATGGCGTTCTCATAGAGGCAAAGTCGGTTGAGGATAACGGTGGCGGCATACTTTTTAATGTCTATTGCTATAATGTGCAGCCCGGAGTCGGAATAAACTATGAGAATGGTAACAGCTGGCTGGATGGCACCACTCCGCAGCAGAGCGCTCAGACGGATACTCCGCAGAATGAAGGCTCGCAGAGCAGCGCTGGAAGCGGGGCAGGAGAATCCGGCTCTTCAGGCAGTACAACAGGAAGTGCATCATCAGGCTCAGACAGCTCAGCAGCAGAAAATAGCGCTGCAGATTCCTCAAACAGCGAGACTATGGTTCATATCACAGCAACCGGCAAGAAATATCACCGTGCGGGATGTCGCACCTTGAAAAAGAGTGACACAGAGGTAACGCTTGATGAAGCAAAATCCATGGGCTTGTCTCCGTGCGGCATCTGCAATCCGCCACAGTAGGATGAATTACCATAAACCCTTGACGATTGCAAAACCGAAAAGTATAATAGAATAGCTAATGAATTCAATATTTTAATATAGATGGAGGAAACCAAATGGCACTGAGCAAAAAGCCGGTCAACGGCATGAAGGATATACTACCTGCAGAAATGGAAATCCGTGATTATGTGACAAGCGTGATCAAGGATACATACAGAAGCTTCGGATTTACACCTATAGAGACACCATGCATGGAGAATATAGCAAATCTCACAAGCAAGCAGGGCGGAGAAAATGAGAAGCTGATCTTCAAGGTAATGAAGAGAGGCGAGAAGCTGAATCTGGAGACAGCAAAGGAAGAGTCGGATGTAGTAGACTTTGGAATGCGCTATGACCTTACAGTGCCACTTTCAAGATATTATTCAAACAATGCCAACAACCTGCCATCGCCATTCAAGGCACTCCAGATGGGCAGCGTGTGGAGAGCAGACAGACCTCAGAGAGGACGCTACAGACAGTTTACGCAGTGTGATATAGATATACTCGGAGAGCCAAGCAATCTGGCAGAGATAGAGCTGATTACAGCAACCACTACCACAATCGGCAGGCTCGGCTTCGAGAACTTTGAGATAAGAATCAACGAGAGAAGAATCCTAAAGGCAATGGCTGCTTACAGTGGTTTCGCTGAGGAGGACTATGACAGCGTATTTATCACTCTCGATAAGATGGACAAGATAGGAGTGGACGGCGTTGCAAGTGAGCTTGCACAGGACGGATACCCACAGGAAAATATTGACAAATATCTTGATTTGTTCAAGCTTTTGGGGCAGACAAGGGATGTCACTGAGGGTGTAAATTTACTTTCAGAAAAGCTTGGAGAATATTTAGACGAAGAAGTGGTTACAAATATGACAGAGATAGCTACTGCTGTTAATGCCACAAAGGGAGCAAAGTTTGAGCTCGTATTTGACCCTACACTTGTTCGTGGAATGAGCTACTACACAGGAACTATTTTTGAGATATCAATGCCTGAGCTTGGCGCAGCCTGTGGCGGTGGCGGACGATATGACAAGATGATTGGAAAGTTTACCGGAAATGATGTACCGGCCTGTGGTTTTTCAATCGGTTTTGAGAGAATCATACTGCTTCTCATGGAGAGTGGCTTCAAGATTCCTGAGAGTCCAAAGAAGGTGGCTTATCTGGTTGAGAAGAAATATCCGGCAGACAAGCTTGTTGATGTCATGAACCAGGCAAAAGACGCAAGAGCAAACGGACAGCAGGTGCTTGTCGTGCGCATGAATAAGAACAAGAAATTCCAGAAGGAGCAGCTTATGAAAGAGGGCTACGAGGAGTTTGTTGAGTTCTTTAACAGATAGGAATCTGATAAGCAGCAGATTAGCTGTGTAGCAGCGGTACCAAACAGTTATTAGAATAAATATATAGTAGAAATATAAGGAGCGTAAAATGGCAGAATCAATGCAGGGCTTACATAGAAGCCATAGATGTACAGAGGTATCAAATGCCAATATCGGTGAGAAGGTCACCGTGATGGGCTGGGTACAGAAGAGAAGAAATTTAGGAAGTCTCATTTTCGTAGATTTAAGAGACAGAAGCGGAATACTTCAGATAGTATTCGGTGAGGAAAATGTAGGTGCAGAGGGCTTTGAAAAGGCAGGCACCTTAAGAAGTGAGTTTGTCATCGCAGTTGAGGGAACTGTCCAGAAGAGAACAGCTGCTGTCAATGAGAGCTTAAAGACAGGTGATATCGAGGTTATCGCTACATCAATCAGAGTGCTTTCAGAGGCACAGACACCTCCGTTCCAGATTGAGGAGAATTCAAAGACCAGCGAGGACATCAGACTTAAATATCGTTATCTGGATCTTCGCCGCCCTGATATTCAGAGAAACCTTATGCTTAGAAGCAATGTGCTTCGCGTGATGCGTGACTTTATGGCAAACGAGGGCTTTTTGGAGATAGAGACACCAATCCTTTGCAAGTCTACACCGGAGGGCGCCAGAGACTATCTCGTGCCAAGCCGTATACATCACGGACATTTTTATGCGCTTCCTCAGTCACCACAGCTCTTTAAGCAGCTTCTGATGGCTTCAGGCTATGACAGATATTTCCAGATTGCACGATGCTTCCGTGACGAGGATCTGCGTGCAGACAGACAGCCGGAGTTTACACAGGCCGATATGGAGCTTTCATTCGTAGATATCGATGATGTAATCGAGGTAAATGAGAGACTGTTAAAGCACCTTTTTAAAGAGGTCATAAATGTGGATGTTGAGATTCCGTTTAAGCGTATGCCTTGGCAGGAGGCTATGGATAGATTTGGTTCTGACAAGCCTGATACACGCTTTGGTATGGAGCTTTGCGATGTTTCGGATGTGGTAAAGGGCTGTGGCTTTGGAGTATTCACAGGAGCTCTTGAAAACGGTGGCTCTGTCCGCGGTATCAATGTAGAGGGACAGGCAAAGATGCCTCGTAAGAAGATTGACAAGCTTGTAGAGCACGCAAAGGGCTGTGGAGCAAAGGGACTTGCTTATCTGTGCATCAATGAGGATGGCACATACAAGTCATCATTTGCCAAGTTTATGACAGAAGCTGAGCTTGATGCACTTGTTGCAAAGATGAACGGAAAGCCGGGAGATTTACTCCTTTTCGCAGCAGACAAGAATAAAATCGTATGGAATGTACTTGGAGCGCTTCGTCTCATGCTCGGAGCTGAGCTTGGCCTGATTGATGAGAACAAGTACAATTTCCTCTGGGTAACTGAGTTCCCACTCCTTGAGTGGTCTGATGAGGAAAACAGATTTATGGCAATGCATCATCCTTTCACCATGCCTATGGAGGAGGATTGGGACAAGATAGACTCAGATCCGGGCGCAGTTCGTGCAAAGGCATATGATATAGTACTCAATGGTACGGAGCTCGGTGGAGGCTCAGTGCGTATCCATCAGGATGACATCCAGGAGAAGATGTTTGAGGTGCTTGGCTTCACAAAGGAGCGTGCGCATGAGCAGTTTGGATTCCTGCTTGATGCATTCTCATATGGTGTACCGCCACACGCAGGACTTGCCTTTGGTGTTGACCGTATCTGCATGCATATGCTACATACAGACAATATCAAGGAGGTTATTGCATTCCCTAAGGTAAAGGACGCTTCGGACCTCATGTCAGAGGCACCCGGAACTGTAGATCCAAAGCAGCTTGAGGAGCTTGGAATAGCTATAGCTGCAGAGGAAGATGAGGAATAACACTATAATATGAATTTGAAAAAAAATATTTTCAATGCGATTACCATAATACTGCTCGCCGCACTTATTGCGGGGGCAGTATTGCTTAATAACAGAATAAAAAAGCTCGAGACACAGATGTCGTACACATCAGACAACACATCAGTGATACTTTCAGATGTGCAGACCATGCAGGATGATATCAAGTCAACTCTTGAGGAGGAGGCCAGCCTCATAACAGACTGGGACATTTCCTTAAAAAGTGCAGACTTTACCGATATGACATACACAGTCTCTGTCTCGGTGGTGCCAAAGGAGTACACAGAGGATACAAAAACCAGTGTATTTTTCGGTACAAACGAGATACCGCTCGAGCTAAACGGCATAAAGTATACGGGCGAGGCCACACTTCCACTGTCTGAGGACTATGCAGGCAATGTGACATTTCTGTTTGTTGATGGAAATAAGAGAAGCACAGAGGTACTCGATGAGTTTGAAGGTGTGACATCAGTGTTCAAAAACGTAGCATCCGGCATACTTTCCGATAAACCGACCTTTGACAATGGCAGCATAAAGCTTGGCACAGATGTAGATGTAGCAGTTATGGGAAATGATTACTTTGACTTTAACAGTGTGCAGCTCGTGGTGGCAAGCTCAGATACAGAGCTAAAGACCTACGATATCAGACAGCTGTTGGCAGAAAACGGCACAGACAGTGCAGACTCTGCAGACACAGACTCCATCACATCAGCCTTAAGCCGGAAGGATGATGCCAAAAAAGATGGCTCAAAGAATAATACAGAAAATGATACCTCTGATGCCTCAAAAGAGGACGACGGTAAGCTCCATAGCCTCGAAGGCACAGTCAAAATCGAAGACTTAATCCCTGTCACAGCTGCAAGCAATATCAAAATATATGTCAAAGCAGTATCGGCACAGGGCTACACCTTCACATATGACCTGTTCGATGGTACCGTAAATCAGGACATCACAGACTTTGAAACCACAGCCGACATATCCGGCGGCGACTACACAGTAACCGACCCGGCCGGCAGCAAATATGAACCGTAAAATATGATATAAGCGTAATTATTTAAAATCAGTTTTTCTTGTGTTTTCAAGGCGGCTCAGAATATTTATTTATAAACAATATATAACTACTAAATAAAGCTCATTTCGCATCTGAGAAATGAGCTTTAAATTTAAGAAGAAAAAAGTGCCGGACAAAATTTCACGCCAGTGAAATAAGTCCGGCACTGCCAGAATGCAAGGTAGCAAAGCGCCTCGCTCGTAAACCTGAATTAGCCGGAGAGTACACGGTGTGTTCCGAAGAAAAATGTGAACTGCCGCGGAGTTCCATAAAGTAAAAAAGAAAGAAAATGTAAATAAAACCGTAATCTGTCCGGACAAATAACCGCGGCTGACTTCACATTTTTCTGAGGAATATACTGCGTGCTATGCCGGCAACCTCACAACCTAAAAAGCGAGGCGCCCACCACCAATCATTTGATGAGCTGCGCCTCATCCTTCTTTTTTGCTGAGTGGCAGCGTAAATATAAACTCCGTTCCCACACCCTCAGTACTTATCACATTTATATTCTCACCGTGCGCCTGCACGATTTCTTTGACTATAGACAGGCCAAGTCCTGTACCGCGCTTATCCTTTCCGCGTGACAAATCACTCTTGTAGAAGCGCTCCCAGATTTTTGAAAGGCTGTCCTTCGGTATACCGATACCGTGGTCCTTTACAGATATAAACACCTTTTCATTTCGGATACTCGTCTCAATCTTGATACTCGAATCATTATTTGAAAACTTCACAGCGTTGTCAATCAGGTTGTAAAGAATCTGCTGGATTTTGACCATATCACCGCGCACGAAAAGCTCTTTTCCGGTGAGCAGCAGGTCAAAGCTTAAGCCCTTTTCACTGCATTTACCCTCGAAGGTGAGGATTGTCGTGCGGATCATCGTATTGATGTCAAAATCAGCAATATCCAGGTGTATGCCGTGATGACCGAACTGGTTTAGATCAATAAGACTCTTGGTGAGCTTATTAAGCCTCTCGGTCTCGAAAAGGATGATGTTTAAGTATTTATCCTGCATCTCAACAGGAATGGTTCCATCAAGCATGGCCTCCACATAGCCCTTTATCGAGGTAAGAGGAGAGCGGAAGTCATGTGATACGTTGGAAACAAACTTGCGCTGATCCTCCTCGAGTGTATCCAGCTCCGTTGCCATGTAGTTGAGTGTGTTTGCCAGATAGCCGATTTCGTCATTGGAATGTACATCAATCTGGGCAGTGAAATCGCCCTTTGCATACTTCTTTGCGGTCTTTGTGATTCGTGTGATTGGCCGGTAAATGGAGCGGCTCATCATGACAAGCATAATAAATGCCACTGCAAAAATAAGCGCTACAGTGTAAAAGGAGATATTCATAAAACCGTTTACACCTGCCGTGATATGGCTTATTGTCTTGTGAATGACTATGTAGCCGATATTCTGGTACGAGACATTTACCGGTGAAAATACGGATAGCATCTTATGCTTGAAAGAGCCGTAAAAATCGCCAATCATATAGTTGTTGCTGCCAAAATCGGTGACATCAAAGCCATTTATCACTACAGGCTTAGAACTGTCATTTTGGGTATCAATGCCTATTGACGGATCATCTGAGTCCATGAGCAGCTCACCGTCAGGGCTGACCACCCATACCTTGGCATCCATATAGTCGGCTACGATTTTCATGTGATTCTGGAAATCGCTAAGCGACATGGATGAGCCAAAGTATTCGGCGGCGTAATCACCTGCAATGATGGATGCTTCCCTGTAGAGATTGGAAGCCTCCTGTTTTTCGATATAGTCTGTGGTGAGATGCTGTGTAAAGGTGCATATAATGAAAAAAGCGATGACACCGTAAATCAGGTAGCTGATTAACAGCTTAGAGTAGATGGTATGCTTCATTATTATTTTACCTCAAACTTGTATCCGATGCCCCAGACAGTAGCGATGCGCCAGGTCGGCTTGTCCTTGATTTTTTCGCGCAGACGCTTCACATGTACATCGACAGTGCGGGTGTCACCGACATATTCATAGCCCCATATGTTGTCCAAAAGCTGCTCCCTTGTAAACACCTGATTGGGAGATGAGGCAAGGAAATATAAAAGCTCAAGCTCCTTTGGCGGCATATCAATCTGCTGTCCGTCATAAGTGACAGAGTAGTTGGACAGATTTACAATGAGCCCCGGATACTCCACACACTTGATATCTACGGAAGTATAGGCCTCCGGCTTTGCAGGATGGAAACGTCTGAGCACGGCCTTGACTCTTGCCACAAGCTCCTTTGAGTCAAAGGGCTTGAGTATATAGTCGTCGGCGCCAAGCTCCAGGCCTAAAACCTTATCAAATACCTCGCCCTTTGCGGAGAGCATGATAATCGGCACATCGGACTTTGCACGTATCTCACGGCATACCTGATAGCCGTCTATGCCCGGAAGCATGAGGTCCAAAAGAAGCATGTTTGGCTTGTAGTGCTCAAATGCGATAAGCGCCTGCTCACCGTCATTTACGATTTTGGTGTCATAGCATTCCTTGGTCAGATATAGAGATATAAGCTCTGCTATATTGTTGTCGTCGTCTACTATCAGTATTTTCTGTTTAACAGCCATTTCTAATCTCCTTCTTGAAAATTATTTATATTCCGTAAAAGTAAATTGTCGTTATTTAAAGGTTGCAATGGTTACTCCGGCATCGCCCTCACCAAACTCACCGAGATGATATTCCGCAATAGTTTTTGTCCTTTTCAGGAGCCCATGCACAGCCTTTCGCAGTGCACCGGTGCCTTTTCCGTGGACAATGCGCACAGATGAAAGATGAGCGATATATGCATCGTCTAAGTATTTATCTAAGAGAGCAAGTGCCTCATCCGTAGTCTTTCCTATCAGGTTGATTTCTGATGAAACTGACATCGATTTACTCATCTTTATCTTGCTTCCGCTGCCGCCGTACTTCTTGGCAGGAGAGACATCATCGTTTAATAGCACGAGGTCATTAATATTAACCAGCGAGCGCAGTATACCCATCTGCACATACAAATCGCCCTTGGCATTTGGCAGAGTGTGGACAGTTCCCTTCAGATTGAGGGAGAGCACAAGCACAGAATCACCGATGCGCAGCTTCTTAGGCGTACGAGGAAGCGGCGGCGCAGGGGCTTGTTGCGGGAATAAACGCGGCACTGAAAATAAAGGGCGAGCCGCCGATGGTGCTTGACCGCGCTTCGTCCTACATCGGCACGCTTATCGACGACCTTGTGACGAAAGGCTGCCAAGACCCGTACAGAATGTTGACATCGCGCAGCGAGTACAGGCTGCTTCTGCGGCAGGACAACGCCGACCTGCGGCTTACGGAAACGGGCCACAGGGTAGGGCTGATCTCAGACGAGCGGTATGCACGTTTGCTGGAGAAAAAGCGGCTCATCGAGCAGGAAACTGAGCGCATAAAGCACGTCAACATCGCGCCGACCGCTGAGATAAACAGCTATCTCGAGTCGCAGGGCACGGAGCGCCTCAGCACGGGCATAAAGCTTTCGCAGCTTATAAAGCGTCCCGAGCTTAGCTATGATGGCCTAGCGCCTTTTGATAAAGAGCGCCCCGAGCTGCCGAAAGAGGTGCGCGAGCAGGCGGAGCTGAACGTGAAGTACGAGGGCTACATCGCGATACAGCAGCAGCAGGTGCAGGCTATGCGCAAGCTTGAGAAGAAAGCACTGCCCGCGGATACGGATTACACAAAAGTGCGCGGTCTTCGGCTTGAGGCGGCGGAAAAGCTGAACAAGATACGTCCGCTGAGCGTGGGTCAGGCGAGCAGGATCTCGGGAGTGAACCCCGCTGACGTGAACGTGCTGCTGATATGGCTGAGCGCTTACGGCAAAAACGAGAATGACAACGGAGAAACGAATGGATAAATTAACTGCCTATTCTGAATTTGAAAAGCTGTTTGCGGGCGGAGGCATGGCGGTCAGCGGCGAGATGTACGAGAAATTTTGCGCATACGCCGAGCTGCTCTGCGAGGTAGCCAGCAGCAGCAGGACGCGCTCCGCCGTGCGCAGGTTCAGGTTGGCGGCGGCGATAACGTCCGCCCCGCCC
>ENA-UPWU01000186-UPWU01000186.1-human-gut-metagenome-genome-assembly--contig:-NODE-186-length-26765-cov-13.736848_pt1 | contig 26765 bp, 23 predicted proteins | sample MGYA00250058_ERZ773392 | MGnify/ENA primary metagenome ERZ773392 (study PRJEB29103, sample SAMN06112084) | human gut metagenome | biome: human gut; feature: ankylosing spondylitis patient; material... | reverse complement strand
TGGCGTTTCCGCCGCCCTGCGCATTCTGCCCGTTGTTCGGGAAGCGCTGCCCCTGCCCGTACGGCACATTGCCCGTCAAAAAGAAATGCACACACCGCATTTATTGCTGGAATTATAAACAATGCAATACCAAAGGCTACAACAGTTATTACAAATGGTGATGATCCAATATGTGTAAATTTAGCCAGTGAAAATAAGAAGATTTATTTTGGAATAGATAGACTAGATACTGATACTGAAAAATGTGAAAACATTGTTCAAGACATGGTACTATGCCCAAAATGCGGTACAAAGCTAGAATATGAATATTACAGATATCATCATGTTGGAAAAATGAAGTGCCCAAATTGTGGATTTGGAACTCCAAAAAGAGATTATGAAACAACTAAAATTGACTTTGAAAATAAACTTGTAACAATAAAAGACAATGATAAAAATACAGAATACAGTTATTCAATGGTAGCAGATGGTATAATAAACATTTATAATATGTTATCCGCAATAGTTGCTCTAAAACAGGTTGGAGTAAGTGACGAAAAAATAAATGAAGCTCTTAAGAAAACAAAGATAGTAGATACAAGATTTTCGCAAGACGAGGTTGCGGGAAAGAAAATTGTACTTCACCTTGCGAAAGGACAGAATCCAATTGCTTGTTCTAGAGTATTTGACTATGTAAGAAAACAACCAGAAAAGAAAACTATAATTTTATTTTTAGATGACTTGCATGAAGATAATGAAACTATAACATGGTTCTATGATACAGATTATGAGTTCTTAAATGGAGACAATGTTGAACAAATAATAGTAAGTGGTAAAAGGTCTAAAGATACAATTGTAAGACTTTTAATGGCAGGAGTGCCAAAGGAAAAAATATTTGCAGATAGAGATGAAGTTGAGTCTGTAAGAAAATATTTCAAGCCTAAAGATATAGAAAGTGTTTATGTTTTGTACGATTTATATGCAATGAAACAGAAGGAAGAAGTTCATCAAGAAGTTAAGAAAATACTAGAAAGCACTTTCGGAAATGACGTTGAAAAATAATTACAATTTTGGCTACGTCAAATTTCATTTAAAACGCGGTTACATACAGCAAGTATGCGCCCTTGCCTTTTAAATTTTGTTTTCCTTGCTAAAATTTAATTCTTTTCCAACTCTTAATAGATGTAATACTTAAAGAAGGGAACTTAAATAAAAATGAAGATAGAAATGTTATATCCAGAAGTTTGTAACTTGTTTGGAGATATTAGCAATATAAAATATTTAAAAAAATGTTTGCCAGATGCAGAAATAATAAAAACAGAAATAAATTCTGAGCCTGCATTTGTAACACAAGATATTGACATGATATATATGGGGCCAATGCCAGAGAATATTCAAGAAGTTGCAATACGCAAGTTAAGGCCATATAAAGAAAAAATAGAAGAACTAATAAAGAAAAATGTAGTATTTTTAGTAACAGGAAATGCAGTTGAGTTATTTGGAAAATACATAGAGGCAAGCGAGGTTCCCAGCGCGTTCCTGATCTCGGGAGATGAAAGGCGCCGGCTCACCACGTTGGGTGACGCCCCGGCACGTTCACCGGTCACGACCACTTCCCCGAGTTTTTGTATGTCCGGGGAGAGACATACGGTATGTATGCTGCTTTCTTTGAATACCTCGTTCAAAGGCACACGCCGGGAACCGTAACCCAGGCACTGCACGAGGACCGTATCCATGAAACACGTTCCATGACCGAAAACAATCATTCCACGGGGGGAGCTGACAAGTAACCGTTCCCTGGTCAGGATATAGGCCCCTTCAATGGGAAGCCCGCTTTCCTGGTCAATGACCAGCAGAGTATCGCGTGTGCCCGTCGATTGCCGGTCAGCCTGTACCCGTGCTTCCATGGGAGAAGGGAGGGTACATAGGCAGACAACAAGCAGGCACACATACTGGAGATATGCATGAAATGTCATACTTGAAAAAATATAAACGGGTTATAATCTGTTAAGACAGGACATGAAAAGCCCCTGCACGCAATCACAGTGATGGCATGCGAATCCCTCAAGGGAGTTATGACAAACACACAGGGGGTGCACGGAGGAAATGCGGGAAAAGAATGACGATGACATCTGTTTCCCCGGAGATAAGATACCTTACAGGCCTGCCAGTCGGAATATAATCGTATATAAAAATCCCTGCCTCGACAAACGGGGAGAGCGTAAAGAGACAGATGGTACAATTTTCAGGAGAATCGTGACGGGAGTGTCCCTGTTCGTTATGGGATACGCACGAATGTTCCCCGTGAACATGAAAAGCTTTCACGAGGAAAAAGGGCATCAATGTCAGCAACAACATACATGCTATGACAGCCCGCTGTCTCTGTCTTTTTTTCGTACGATCCATTAGTTTGCAAAATTAACGGTTTTAATCATCACTCGCAATACCTACAAATAATGATTTGCAAGCATAAACACCATGTATATTTGTTACGGATACCAGACAGACCGTTTTATTCCTCCAACCAGTCGTCCGAGAGCCCGAAACTCCTGTCACGAAACAATTCAGCCAGACCTGAGATTTGTTTGAAACGGAGTAACTCGTTCTTGTCCATGCCTATGTTGCGCATGATCCAGCTGTCGGACATACCCGATTTTGACAGTTCCGCCACAATACCTGTCATAAGTTCCAGCGAGTGCATTCCCCTGGCCCTGTTATGACGGATAGTCGAGGCCATCCTGTTCGAGATGTCTTTGTTTATGACCGTTACAGGCAGCAATCCGTTCTCGCGCTTGTAAATCCTGACGGATGTTTTCATAACCAGATAGCGGTGGTAACCGTCAACCAGCTCGTAGATATCCTCTTCTTCCCGGTAATAACACACGAGGGGCATCGTGTAACCGTCTTCCCAGATGGACAGTTCCAACAGCTTCATCTCCGGGGGAGCAACGACATTCGGGTTATAGCTGTTGGCCACGATTTTCTCGACTGGCACGGCCTTGACGTTATACGCCGGACTTTTAAAACTTGACATGACAATCACAATTTATATCTTTTCAAAACTCTCTCTTTCATCTCCCTCTCCCGTTTGGTCTGCGTGAAACCCATATACTTGCAGGTATGATCGTTTTTCAGGATGCAGACGCACATTCGTTTGTAAGTGGGTATTTCACGAAATTCAGGGATATCTATCTCGTCTATATACTCCATGCGGACGGGCCTCTTGTCAGTCCGGTATGTCGTGCATTCTTCCACCGTGAACGGTACACCGGCCGCACGCAGCTTCCCGATCGTTTCCTCTCCCAGACAGCCTCCTTTTTCTCTCCAGAATTTCTGGCTCACCCTCAGTTTCTCCAGGTAGTTCTCCCTTGTCGCCCGGGGAAGCGTGTCAAGGAGGAAGTACATGTACTCTTTCCACGTGAACCCGTCCGGACAACTGATGGAGCGCCAGCCCATCGCAACCGTGTTCCCGCACATTCCGGCGAAACTGACGCCGTTGACCCGGCTGACCATGCGTCCCCAGGTATCCGGATCAATAACTTTATAAAGATGTAGGGTCGAAACGGCCTGTGAGATAAACGGGCTGGCCACCCTCTGGCGGGACAAGGGAATCCCGGCCTGGTAATACAAGTCATACAAACGGTTATAATCCCAACCATACCGGGCATACCCCGTCCACACGTCCGTTGTCTTCCAGTCGTATATCGGGTAGGCGTTATAAGTGTAATATCCTACACGGTGAGTCCACTTGTAGTTGGCCAGCTTACGGTAATTCTTGTCGGAATGAATCGCCCGCCACCGGTTGAAGCTCTCCTGCGTGCGGATCCCCACGAGGCAGCAAACACGCTTGCATCCCTTCTTACGACGTATCCAGGAAGGGAAAAGAGACTGGAAGTCGTAATCCCACAGGCTGTCGTTCCAGAAATCAAAATCTTTCACGGTAAGAGCGGTGCCCGGCATCTGGCGAACCCAGATATTCTGGTACCCCTCTTGCCAGGGACGCCAGTACTGCTGGTACATGGAAGTACATGTGGGTACCTTGAAGGGGACACAACAGTGGAACACTTCAAGGATATCCCGGTTGTTGGAAAACATCCTTTCCACGTACTCCGTGCTCTGGCGGTACTGCACCTCGTAATCCATGTGGAACACACCCAGTTTTCTACCGGGTGCATGCATGCGGATATAATCCATGCACAAATGGAGAAGGATACCGCTATCCTTGCCACCGGAAAAAGAGACATACACGTAATCAAAATAGTCAAAGATGATCTTCAATCTCCGGTTGGCGGCCTCGTGGACATCCATCCGGCGCATCATGCCCCACCTCCTTCATGATAACGCATCTTGACATACTTCTTCCACTCGACACAGGGGATAAAATTCTTCATTGAAAAGTCTTCCACGTGACGTTCGTGTACAACGGCCACAAGGGAACCATCAGAAGAAAAATCATGGATAATACGGTCCAATAACACCTCTATTACAGAGGAGTTATCCCCGCTAATATAGTAGTTATCTATGCAATTGTTTGTCAAGGTCATTTTCACGGGCATGAATCCCAACACCCTTTGCTCATCCATGGCAATGTACCAGACATGGTTACGCGTCGTTTTGAAAGGGTAATTATTATTTTGCCGCAATACGGCCGGGTTCATTACCAAAGGCGCGACAAGGTCAAAAAGCCGACCGTCCAATCCTTGTAACTTCAGAATGTTCATGATTCCAATCCGTTATTACTAAAAATCGAATGTGTACCTATTATGCGTTTGTCCATGATTTCCGGCATTATCATGCCGCAAGCACGTTACAAATGACTATCCGCAAACATGGATATCAATGGGGACGGGAATGATACCTCCTGAGTTTCCAAAAGGGAGAAAAACATAAGAATGAACAATAATGCCACGGGAACGATCTCCACACCCCATTCCCCTATCAGCTCAAAAGTCACGTGCAGGTCACATACCCTTCTTTCCGAAAACATATGACCGGAAAGGCAGGAGCAGAGAACACGGAAAAAACAATTCAAAATTTAGTACATGATATTAAAAAATTATACATTGAAAATCAGAGGAGCGACCCGCCAATCAACTGGTGATTGGCGGGTGCCCTCTGGCTTAAAATAAAAAATCACCTTACCAGATTCGGGTTTTTCTGGGAATCCATATCAGGATATGGAAGATACATCAGATTGTCACTCCATGTCCTGTTCGTATATTCTACAGACTCCTTTACCAGGATCCCGTCGGCGACTTCAACAGCCGTGTTCTCCGCTCTTTCCTTAAAGGTGTCTTTCAGTCTGTTCATACGGAACTGGTCCGCACGGCGTGTGACAAGGGCCACCCAGTAGCCTGCCACCTCCCAACCATGCTCCTTATAAGCCGCTTCGGCAAGGTCATCTGCAGAAAGTCCGGTGAGCGGTTCCAGTCCGGCACGCTCGCGGACATCATTCAGACACTTGAATGCCAACTCGTCCGTCTGCCCCGTCCTGGCCTTGGCTTCCGCATACCACAACAAAACCTCCGAATAACGAATGATTCTATGCCGATGGTCATTACACATGTTCTGACTGGCCGGTTTTGTATAATCATACGGGGCACTGGTATTCACTTTTGACGCAGGATCCCAGTTGACGGAGAATATACTGAACATGGGGTGATGTTCCGGAACGACAGGGGTACCGTCCTCCTTCAACTCCCACCAGTCAACCAACGTTCCGTCTTTCAGACGAATCTTGGGATCATAAGTCGCATCTTTTCTCGGACCGTCAGGAAACTCCTTCCAGAAACGAATTTCACCCCAGGCGTCTCCCCAGCCGCCCAGCGATTCAAACTGGTTACATGAAGTAAGCTCCGAATCCTGTGCCCAATCCACGAACGGTGAATAGTTTATGCCGAGCACCGTCTCATTATTATAGTTATTGCTCATAGCATACACATCTTTGTAATCCTTATCGAGCTTATACTCGTATTCACCTCTGTTCACACCCTCAATGACCTCCTTCGCCTTTTCAGCAGCCTTTGCGTAATATTCCGTTTTGTTCATCGGCCAGCCGGCCATAGCCATATACACTGCTGCCAAAGTAGATTTGGCTGCCTGCCGGGTTACATACACATTCACTCCGTTCAGAAAGCGGGGGCTGCCACTGTAACCCGTAGGCAATACGGCCTCAGCTTCGGTCAGGTCCTGCACAATATGACCATACACTTCTTCCACGGGGGATAGAGGTTTGGTATAATCATCGTTGACATTGTCCAGATTCATCGGCAGCGGTCCCCAAAGTCGCACCAGGGTAAAATAAGCGTATGCCCTCCAGAATTTAGCCTGCCCGAGGGCGATATTTATCTCATCTTGAGTGGTAGGTGTTTTAGAAGCCCCCTGTATGATCAAATTGGCAGCCTTTACAATGGCATAATGCATGTTCCACGCATCTTTGACACCCTTGTTGTTGTTTGCTGCGGCAAACTTGTCCATTTCTGCGGCAGGCTGTTTGTTGCTCCCCGGATTGGTCGTTATATCATCCCCCTGCCACTGGGGCAGCTGCATGTTCGTATATACCTGTGAAAGATTGACTTTCTGGTAAAGGGCATATATGCTCATGTTCAATTCATCCTGGGTAGAGAAGAAGTTTTCCGGAGTGAGTTTTCCCCTGGGATCTTCCGTTAAGAAATCACTGCACGACATCAGTGAAAATGACAGGGCAACCATAGTGCCTGCTATTATTTTTATTTTCATAAGTTCTTCTATTTTAGATTTAAAAATTCATCCGGAGACCGAATGTGAATGTTCTTGGGGAAGGATAGGCTCCCATGTCAATACCCGCGTCAACGTCAACGCTGCTGTTCGAGAAGGTAGTACCGGCCGGATCCATCCCCTTGTACCCGGTTATTGTAAAAAGGTTCTGACAGCTGAAAGTAAGCCGCAAATCAGCGAATCCCGTTGTCTTTTTGGGGAAAGTGTATGAAAGACTGATATTCTCCAGACGAAGGAAGTCCGCGTTCTCCAGCCATTTGGTTGAAACCGGCTGCAGATTATTTCCACCTTCGGTCAGGCTCGGGTATGTTGCCGAAGAGCCAATCTTGTCGAATCCCTTCAGATAGGCGTCTGCCAGAGTTACAAAGCGGGAATTCCCTTCGGCCGAAGCCATCGTATATCTTACAAGATTCAAACGTTTGGCTCCGAAAGATCCGTTGAAGAACAGGTTCAGATCCCAGTTTTTATAAGACAGGGAGTTATTCCATCCCAGGGTGAAATCGGGATTGGCCTTGCCGATGACCTTGCGGTCGCCACCGTCTATCATCTGATTTCCATCTACATCCGTGTAAGTGTCATGTCCGTTTTCATCCAAGCCGGTCCATTCATATCCCCAAAAAGTACCGATGGCCTCACCCGGCTTGATAATGGTGGCATAATCAACCATACCGGCAGCCGGACTGGAGCCGTTGATGAAATCATTCTCACCACCGGAAAGGCGTTCCACGCGGTTCTTCAAATAAGTACCGTTCAAGGTGGAGGTCCATTGGAACCGGTCATTCTGCATAATCCGGGCGGTCACGCTCAAATCAATACCACGATTACTGATTTCGCCGTCATTCACCCAAAAAGAGTTACCGCCGACATATCCGGGGGATACTTCTTTTAAGCAACGCATCTGTAGTACGCTTATAGAAATAGTCCACACTGAAATTCAGCCGCCTGTCGAACAGGGAGAACTCCAGACCCAGGTCGAACTGCTTGGTCTTCTCCCACGTAAGCTCGGGAGTCGCTATGTCATTTGCCCAATAACCGGTAAAATTACTGTTGGTTCCAAAATTGTATGCAGTAGCACTCATAAGGCCCATGGTCGCGTAAGGACTGATGGCCTGGCTACCCACAATACCATAACTGGCGCGAAGTTTAATGTCCTGAACCGAGGAAACATCCTTCATGAAATCCTCATTGCTCAACGTCCAAGCTGCGGCAATAGAAGGAAAGTACCCCCATTTCTTTTTGGCAAAGCGAGAAGAACCGTCGGCACGAAATGTTCCGGTAAGCATATAACGATCCTTAAAATTGTACATGACACGGGCCACTCCCGACATCAGCGCCCATTGCTCGTAACCATTGTTTGCATCACGAGAGGAAGCCATACCCACATTCCACCAGCCCACACCCTCGGTCAGCAGGTTGTTACCGGTTATACCCATTGTCCTGGTTTCGGAGGAGGTCACCTCATATACAGCCGTGGCTGTCAGATGATGGTCATTCCAGGAACCTGTATATGTCAGATTGTTGGAGCTTTGCAGCATCAGACGATAAGTATCGTTATTGCCCATACCACTCTTGGTCCCCACTCGTTTGGAGCTGAAACTATAACTTTTCCCGTCATAATAGTCTACGCCATTGGTTGTGGTGAATGTCAGCCCCTTCATTATATCAAGGCGCAAATCAACACGTCCGTTGAAAACATTGGTCATTGTCTCTCCCGACTGCAACTTTAGGATACCGACCGGGTTGGAAGCTATGGAATTATAAGTATCGGTGTTATAGTTCCCGTTTTCGGCCATCATCGTCATGGTAGGCGAATAGTTCAAAGCAATCCAGATCGGATTATCCTTACCGGAGGCAAAAGATCCCCCGCGACGCACACCGTGGGAAGCATTGATGTCAGCCGTGATATGCAGCCAGTCGGTAAGCTGTGAGGAAAGATTCGCCTTCGCCTGATAACGCTCGTTCTTCGATTCAATGACCACACCTCCTGGCTCATGTAGTTGGCGGAAATGTAATATTGGGTCTTCTCGCTACCATTGGAAAGAGCCAACTTGTAATTCTGGGTGATCCCCGTACGGAAAATCTCATCCTGCCAGTCGATGCCCCCCCGTTCCGTTCTGATAGGATTGCATCTCTTCGTTTGAGAAATCAATACCTTTGACCTCCTTGAGCGCCAGAGCGTAATCGTATGCTCCAAGGATATCGTATCTCTTATATACATTGGAAACTCCCACTGATGCGTCGAACATAATTTCACGCACACCGGCCTTACCAATCTTGGTAGTGATCAGAACGACCCCGTTCGAACCCCTGGAACCGTATATGGCAGTGGACGATGCATCTTTGAGAACCTGCATCGAACGGATGTCCTCGGGATTGATACCGTCCAAACCGCTTTCGCGGACGATTCCGTCAACCACATACAAAGGGTCGTTGCTTTTGCTGATGGAGTTAGCACCGCGGATGCGGATTTTCACGCTTCCCCCGGGGACGCCGCTGTTCTCAACATGAACGCCACTGACACGCCCCTGAAGAGCGTCTGCAACCTGGGTTATAAGCTGGTCCTTGAAATTTTTGTTGTCCAGCACGGCTACGGAACCGGCCATATCCGCTTTTCTTACAGCACCATAGCCAATAACAACCACCTCGTCAAGGACTTCGGCATCTTCCTTCAAAACGATGTTTAACGGTTCACCTGTCCAGGCTATTTCCTGGCTCTGATAGCCGACATAAGAAACAACAATTATATCCCCTTTTTTTACGTTCCTAAGGGAAAAATCACCGTCAAGTCCCGTAATGCTGCCGTTTGTCGTCCCTTTGACAAGTACGGATGCGCCGATAATGCTTTCGCCATTGGCATCTTTGACAACTCCTTGACAGATATCACTCTGTTCGATAATTTGTCCCCTCAGGGAAGGGTAGTCAGGGAACGCATAAACCTGCATCCCACACAATAGCGAGAGCGACAGAATTGCTCCCGCTGTTTTTTGAAGTGTATTCATAAATTATTTAGTTAGGAAAAAAAGTTCGATAAGAAACATGTTCAGGCGTTATGCTCTTTTCAATACAAGTTCTGTATTCTACCCGGATCATATCTCCTTGGTTGAAACGCTGAAAGTTTCAATAAGGGTATTACCATCTGTTATATATTCTTTTTCCAAACGGTTAACCTCCTTGTCGTCAATGTAGCCTATTACTGTTATATGAAGCCGTTTACCCGCCTCCGAGATACTGGAAACCGAACCGGCACAGGTCATGAAAAACGCATTCCCATTTGTACAACAAGACATAGTTGCCGTCCTTATTTGGGCAGAATAGGAATCACCAATGTATTCTCCCTTGTCATTGTACAACTTGGCGGGACCACCCTTGTCAGCACCACCGATACTTACACTCACTTCAAATGAATCTGTGTCACCGGACTGTTGGATTACAATTTTATGAATTCCTGTCTGAAAATCAGATGCGTTTTCTGTTCGTTCATTGTCACATCCTACAAATATAAATCCGGCCAAGAGCAATACAACACTCCATAATGTGAATTTACTTTTCATATTTATATTTACAACAATAATTGATAAAAATAATATATCTATAAATCTTGCCAAGAAGAATATTAATCATCTAAGGCAAACAAATTATCTAATTAACAACAATATATTTATTGAATATAATACGCAGCCCATTATTTATTGTGCAAAGAAAAAACAAGATAAAATATTATTGATTATCATTTTAGCCCTATAATTTATCAATATGGCCTAATAGTTTGGAATATATAAACAAAATATTATACAATAAGATAAATACATCAAATAAAAATACCTTAGATTTATATTACAAAGGAGATGATTATGGCAAATTTCTATGTTTCATGTAATGTGTCAAAGGAGAACAAACTACCTCCCTGGCGTCGGTTCGTCAAAGCTCTGCCCCAGGACAACAAGACTCTCCCGGACAGATACATCGAAGGGCTTCTCCAGAACCTGACCCAATCGCAGATCGAGCGATTGGTATTCGGCAACTGGGAATATGACGACGACCCGAATTGGCTGGTCGACTATGACGCAGTGTGCGACATGTTCAGCAATGAGTTCGTACTCCCGACGGGCGACAGGTTCATCAGCACTGACCTTGCCGGAAAAGGACGAGACAGTTGGGTGGTTGGAACCTGGGATGGCATGGTCTGTCGGATCCCCATCGCCAAAGGCTTCTCGGAAGGCAAGGAGATGGAGGAGAAGATCGCCAAATTGGCTACCGGTCTGAAAGTCCCCAGGTCAAGCATCGTCTCAGACGCTGACGGACTTGGGTTCTACTTGGAGAGCTATCTGAAAGGCATCCGGGAGTTTCACGGAGGACAATCAGCAATCGACTCCAAGACGTACAACAATGTCAAGTCGGAGTGTGCATTCAAGCTGGCGGAACTCATCAACAAGCGCCAGATCCACATCATCTGCTCCCCCGAAGTTCAGGAGAAGATCAAGCAAGAGATGACGGTCCTCAAGTCCAAGAACACGAACTCCGCTGAGCAGAAGCGAGAGCTCATCTCCAAGGACACTATGAAACAGCTTCTTGGCAGATCCCCAGACTTCCTGGACATGCTCATCATGCGAATGATATTTGAGATAAAGCCGAAGGCGACTGGCATGAAGTCCGCCAAAATCATAATCCCCGCAAAACGATGACCTTACCCATCATAGAACACATACGCTTGATGCTTCAAGACCTGGCACCTGGAGCAGTGTTTGAGTGCGATCAAGCCCGGATGCTGAATGTCAAAGTGGACACAATGCCTCGATTTGAGACTGGGCTCAACGGAGAGGTCATCAAGGACTCAAAGGGGAATCCGGTCAGCACTACGTTCATCTACATCGAGGAACCGACTCAGGGGTACTATGACATACCGTACAGAGGCCACCAGAGACAGCGATTGCCTTTGATGATTTACTTCTGTAAGTTCGAGCCAATGGGCAATGACGCCTACAAAGGTGACACCCCATTCAGTACTGAGTCCAAGACGACATCGAGGCTCATCCTGAGAGACGAGCTGGAGAGAACGCTCGTAAGACCCTTCCTCCATCGGTTGAAGACTTCCAGACTTGGCATGCTTTACCCGGAGATGATGAACACGGTACGAATAGTCTACCCGTCTGCCAGATTTGATGCTAACGAGGTCAGTGTGGGCATTGAGTTGACTACATATTCCGACTGGTGCATTTGGGCCGAAGGTCCAGACATTGGCAAGAGATTAATAGACTTGCCTGTTGGTACTGACCTGTCCGGCAGACTGATCCGATGCGTGGCCCCCTGGCCTATATTCCCAGCTACCGTAGAAAATCTGGTCTATACCTCTTGGAGGTTTGACAACGCGCCGAGATTCCTTATAATTGCTGGGATTGCGGGGGGAGCTAACGGTCACGCATACTTACAAATAGACATTAGGGATAGTGTAGGACCAAATAAGTTCTCGGAGTATCACACAGCCCTAAGGTCTAACCTGGGGGACAGGAACTTGTGGTATAACTTTGCTTGTACAGTCAAGGCCCCCAAAGGATCGACGATCCTTACCCCGGCTCCCGGGGTATTTAAGCAATATCCATTCAACACGCTCACAATAGTAGGATGATACAGCGAATCGACATACAAGGCGGTCAGATGACGTTCGGCCAACGCATAGAGCTTGGTCGGATTATCACTGAAAAGGAGCTGACCGACATCGACAAGATGAAGGAAGGAATGCAATGTCTTGGGGTCAAATGGAGTCTGAGGAACACCTCAGAAATTGTCGAGTACTGGTACGAGGTTCTCATGGGCATTAAGTACTGGATCGAGCGAGAACAGACGGAGCTCAAGTACGAGCCCAGTGCCGAGGAGAAGGCAGCTGGCATTGCTCAACTCTCTTTGGTGGTTGGCGAGATGGCCACCATCACTGCACTGGCCAAGGACTACTCGAAAGACCCGGATGAGATTCTGGAGTGGAAATACGGGAAGGTGTACAACCTCCTTTTCACCAACTTGCAGAGTCACCTCTTCCGGGAGCGACTGAACAAGGAACTAGAGCGTAAGGCTCAACAGAAAGCCAAACCCAGAAACAAATGGCGGTAGGACTGGAACAGATATTGGCCGAGGGACTCACCCAGATGAGGGACGAGATCATCCGGGCATCACAGGACGCCGGGCAGGAAGCTTCGGGCAGAACATATGCTCAGATAACAGTCCAGACGGGACGAGAAGGTGAAACAGTTTGGGGAACGATCGAAGCTCCAAACTACTTCTACACTCTCGTCCGTGGACGAGGTCCTGGAAAGATCCCCGCCAATTTGGGACAGATCATCATGGAGTGGGCAAAGCTCAAAGGCATCACCTTCTCGGACCCGAAGGACCTGGTCCGATTTGGAAATGCCACTGCATGGAAGATAAAACGAGAAGGCTCAGAGCTTTACCGCAATCACATTTACGTTGACTTGGTAGACACCCCCTCGGACAACTTCGAGGAGTATCTGTCTCAGCATTTGGACAAGATGATGAAGGTCCTCATCGAGGAGTCCTTCACTCCTGACAACAATATGGACCACGGATATATAATATAGCGCGATATGGCAATCACCAAACAACCGGCTGACGACTCCCTATTCTCAGCATATTCGCAAATACCAGTTGAGACCGACAACCTAACATCCGGGCTTGAGATCAAGACTCAGAACTTCGATGAGGCCGACATGATCTCGCTTAACATCATTGACAACGAGCGATCCGAGGTGCTTGACAACAGTGACGGCGGCGATGAAGATTGGTTCAGAGAGTTCGTAATACCCCGGAGGATGGAACCCGGGGAATGGTATGCTTTTCGGGTTGGCTCTGTCACAGCGAACGTGGAAACTCCCCTGACGGTCGAACTATACCAAGGAGACGCAGAAGGCCATGGGGTGCTCTTGGTTGCTGCGACCGACCTAACGATTGGCTCTCCCACGACATGGCTTGTCCAAGTCCCGCCTACCGAAAGCGTTACATACGACAACACGGTCCTGAGAATATATGCTGGGCAGGCAGGATCAACATCTGGTGTGAAGGTAACACTGACCAACATGTCTTTGGCCTACGGGAAAAACTTTATCGGCTATAGACCCAGTTCAGTGAAAGCAGCAAACTCCCTAACTGAAAGCATCGACATCTACAGAGACTCGGGATTCGGGCCAAAAAAGAAATACGATCTCAGCTTTTTAGCTAAAGCTGGGTTCCGGAATCGCCCCAAAACATTCCCGTACACTGAAATCCACTTTGGCATTGACTACAACCTCACATCGGCATACGCCTACAGAGGCATTGGCGAACAGGATTTCAATGTCCGATATGCCTCCCGAGGAGTACGACCCCGGGGACACAACGTCAACTTCTCCGTGTCAGACATAGGACTGGCATTGACTGACAGAACTCCTGACAACAACAGGAATCTGTACGTAAAAAAATATTCCGGGTATCCATACTTCGTCACCCTGTTCCCGAAAGGAGTTTTGGGAATTGGTCCCGCTATCTCGGTCGACGTTCGTGTTAAGCCGACTTCGGAATCGGTAGAAGATCAATTTGGCATTTCCAGTCGACTCAACATCCCGCTTGTGCTCGAATTTAATGACGAGTATGCTGACGGAGCTGACTACGTAAAACTCAGCATTTTCGGCAGAGCATTTGCTGATAAAGCATGGAATATCATATTTGCCGACACGGAGGTACCTTGCAACCCATTCTATGTTCGCTGGATAAACCGAAAAGGCGGATGGGATACGTACATGTTTGAGCAACACAAGAAGTATACTCAGGAAATTGACAGAGGAGACCGATACGTATTGGCTAATGCCCGGGATCCTTATACCTCAGAGACGAGGGGGGAACTAGCTCCAGAGTTTAAGAATATAGTCCAAGCTGGAGCAGAACAGCTTGATGAGAACGACTTCAACCTGCTCAAAGGGATTGCTCTCTCGCCTTTGGTCCAGGTTTACAACTATCAAATTGAGGCATGGCAACGGGTCCTCGTAGATGATACTGATCTGACTTGGGACACCAAATCTCCCCGGAACACTGTTAGCTACGAGTTCCAGCTTATTGACGAACAAACTCAGTGGTAATATGAACTACGAACTACTCATGAAAGGCATTGACGGAGAGGTCCAATCATTGGACCTCCCGCTTGATGCTCCTGCGATGAATTACCAGATCAACAATCTGGCGGAGCTGAAAGACCGGAATGCCTCATACTCCCAGCGGATCAGCCTTCCCAGGACGACCCACAATGAGCAAGCATTTCAATTCAGTTTTGTAATTGGCTCGGGGTCTTATGTGCCATACATGAAGTTTCCTTGCCAACTATTCTATGAAGGAGCACTCATATCTCCTGTGGGAGCAGTACTGAACATTGTAGACGTGTCGGACGAGTCAATAGGAATCCAGATCATTGGAGCGACCGCCGACTTGTTCGACACTCTCAACAACACTGACGCGAAAGACCCCGGGGATGGCATGTTCCTCCTCAAGTGGTACACGGACACAATGGGACAGACAGAGCGATACCTCACCGGTCCTGATGGGGTTGAAGTCCTGTACTTTTGGCTGTATGCAACTCTACAAAAGAATCCGAACATGCCCCCGGTCCCGATGGAGGCAATCAGGCAAGTCCGGGAGTTGGACAAGTTCTACCCCCACCTCAACTGGTATGACCTCGTAACGTGGATATTCGCCCGAGAAGGTTACAGTCTTGAGACCGACGTGGACCCCGTCGACCGAGCCGAAATGTTTTTGCCTTGCACTTACCCCGTTTTGGCAGACAATCCTCGTGCTCCGAAAGCATCCGGAACTGGCTGGATCCAGGATCCCCCGATTGGCACTACGGTCGGCGTGATATGGCAAGGCTATCCCGGGGTAACTCTCAGTGACCCGGTCGCCGGGCGTCTATTGATGGGCACCGTACCCGGAACATTCAACTGGATGACTCTATGGGATACTACAATCACGTTTAGTTTCGCATGGTCCAATCCTTCTCCCCTCCAAAATGGTTCGGTGATAGTCAAAGTTACCCACTACAAGAACGACGGAACCGATGCTATAGTGTTGGACAGAACTTGGATGTCGGGATCTTCCGGCAGCGTTTCGGTCGACATCCCGATGGAGGCAGGGGAGCACATACTGGTGTCCGGGACTCTCACCGTAATCACTCGTCCTGCCAGTCAGATTGACATGAGATTTCCGGTCAGCATTACTGCCCCTCCCGCGCCGGAAACTTCCCCGGGGGATAAGCCTCAGCCCGGACTAACCTATGACCTCCTGGCTTCGACGGGGTTTAAGAGCTTGGGGGACATAGTCAAAGCTTTTTTCCAGTTGTTCGGGCTAACCATCGACGTGGATCCAGCCGCCAAAGTAGCAAGAGCATACTCGGTTCAGGAGTTCTACAACAGACGAAGCTCGTCCGGGAAAAATTGGTCTGACAAGCTGATAAAAGGCAAGGACACTAAACTTACGTTCCAGTTGTCCAACTATGCCCAGTCCAACGAGATAAAGCTGGAGGATAACAAGGACAACAATGTTACTGACTCGTACAAGTTCAGCATCCGGGACGTCAATCTCCAGCCCACTAAACTCCTGTTCCAAATTGGGTTCTTGGCAGGGCTCAACCAAGCCCTTTTTGATTATGACACTACAAACAAGGTTCATATACTTGCTAACTACCCGATTTGGACTATCAATAGAGGCCGGATGGAGAACGGTGAACTGACCGAGACAACTTGGGAGTACAATGCTCTCAGTAAGCCTATGGTCGTCCATATCGGTAAGTCTGACTATATGTGGCCACAGGTAAGCGTCGGCTATAGCCTTACCCGGGTACGACTATACCCGGCATATTTCAAAAATTTGAATTACTACGTTCCGAAGTACTACGACAAGCTCATCAACAATATACTCAAAAGACCGAAGATCCTACAGACCCAGATTCTTTTGGATTCGCTCGACATCCAAAGTCTGGACTTGTTCAACCCGATATGGCTGGAAGAGCATGGGTTCTGGTTCTACGTCTCGAAGATAAACAACTTCCAAGCTGGAAAGATAACCAAAGTGGACCTAATACGAATGTAATATGGCCGAAGAACAGAAAAGTACAATCTACAATGTCCGGGTAACCGCTGAGGATGCCCTCAAAACGTTAGCCGAATTGAAACTCCGGTCCCAGGAGCTGAGGGATCAGCAGAAGGCTCTGGGCAAAGTGACTGAGGAGAATGCTCAAGAGTACTACGCACTTGACAACCAGATCAAGGCAATCAACAGCGAGGCCAATAAGTACCAAAAGCAGATCCAGAACAACATTAAGCTCCAGAACCAACAGGAGGCCAGTCTGAACAAGCTGAGGACCCAGTTGGCTTTGGACAATGCCGAGTTTGCAGAGTTGGGAAATTCAATGCAGGACGCAGCCCGTAAAGCCGAGCTCGGCAAGCGCATTGCAGAAACCACCGAGGAGCTCAAAGCTCAGGAGGAGGCACTCGGGGACTATCGCCGGTCAGTTGGTAACTACGAGAAGGCAACGGAGAACCTCAAGCAGGAGCTCAACGACTTGACCGACACTCTGATCCGGATGGCTCAAGCGGGGGACACGAGTTCAGCATCCTTCAAGGAGATGGTCAAACGAGCTGGGGAGCTCAAGGCGGCAGAGGACACGGTCAATACAGCCATCGACCAGACTGGACGAGGAATCGACACACTGGTCGCTGTTACGGATGCAACCTCAGCAATCACTTCCGTCTACGGACTATGGACCACAGCCACTCAGGTATTGGGGAGCGAGAACGAGGAGCTCAATGCTACCATGACGAAGATGATAACCATCATCACGGCTCTCTCCTCTTTGTCTTCCCTCCAAGCAGCTCTCTCCAAGACAGAAGCCACTTATCGTGCTGCATCCAACTTGGTTCAGCTGGTTGGCATCAACCAGACTCTCGCCGAGACGAAAGCGATAGCTGCTAAGAACGCTGTCCAGGGAGCTGGCAACATCCTCACCAAAGCAGCAGCTGCTGCTACCTGGCTTTGGAACGCGGCTTTGGCTGCCAATCCTGTTGTGTTAGTGGCAGCGGCAGTGGGCGGATTGGTGGCTGGAGTGGTTGCTCTTACGAGCGCATTTAACAGTAATACGGAAGCTCAGGAGAGAGCAACACGGGCAATGGAGGCATACAACCGAGCTGCCGAAGCCTCCACATACGTACTGGACCAGATCGAGACTAAACGAAATACTCTGTCCAAAGCCGAGGAGATACGGGGCAAACGGGAAATAGAGAACCTAAAAGCCAACCATGCCACGTCGGAACAGATCGCCGAAGCTCAGCTCAAAACAGCCAACAAGCTCCGCGAGATCGAGATGAATGCAGCTCGTCAGAGACAGATGGCTGCAATGGACGAGTTCGACTCCTTGAAGAGGGTAATTGCAGCCAAGGAAGAGGAACTCAACACGTGGTCAGGAAGCTTGGACAAATACAAGGAGGCCAAAAAGGAACTCGACGACTTGAAAGGCCGATACCAAGAACTGTTCCGGACAATTGAGAACGAGGGAGCCGCAGTTGCTAACTTGGCTCTCGAGACTGCAATAGCCAACAGGGAGGCTCAGCAGTCCATCGCCGATAAGGCTCTGGAGGTTGCTTTGAAGAATTCGGAAGCCATGCAGAAAATCCGGGAAGACGATCTCAGGTTTCAAACAACATTCCAGTCTACGAGCATCGCCATCCGGATGGAGTATGAAAGGAAGCTCTACAAGGCAGCTCAGGACGGAGCCCGGGAGCGTCTCGCTCTCCAGAAAGCTCACGGCAAAATCACTAACAAGGAGTATCAGACGGCTCTGAATGCTATGGCTCGGTCAGACAAGCAGTTCTACGAGAATCAAGCCAAACAGCTTAATGACTACCTTGCTGGGGTGAGAGCCAACATATTGGCTGTGGCTTCCGGAGGCACAGTCGACATGCAGATTGCCCAGGTGGCTCAGAAGTACCAGGACGCCATGAAGGAACTGGCCAACATTCAGCCTCCCCAGTTCGTAAGGGGTATGAGTGAAGAGGAGTACCAGAAAGAGTATGCAGCTTATGAGCAGTTCCTGGTCAATAGAGCCGAACTCGAGAAACAGATTCAGCAGAACCTCCAGGATGAAATCAAAAAGATCCGAGAGGCCGCTACCAAACAGCAACTTGACCGATTCAACCAAGCTCTCGACGAACAGTATGCCGAAGATCTCTCAAAGGCAGCGGACAACGAGAGAAAGAAGCTGGAGCTCGAGAATGAGATGCTCCAGAAACAAATCGAAGCCAGGAAAGCTGCCGGGGAGAAAACCTATGAGCAGGAGGCCCAACTCCGAGCCAACAATCTTCGTCTCCAGCAAATGGACCTCGACAAGGAACTCGCTCAAGCTGAGTTGAATCACAAGTCCAAGTATGAGATACGGAAAAGATACCTGGAGGCTGAGTTGGCAGCAGCTCAGGGAAACGAGGACGCCATTGCTCAGATCCAACTCGAGATGGCTGAGAACGAGGAGGCTTTATGGGAAGAGCGAATAGAGAAGCTCCGGGAGTATGCCGAAATGGCATCCGGCTTTGCTAATGCTTTCAACGACTTGGCCAGTGCTCTCGGGGAGCGCCGGGTCCAGGAGGTAGAAGAACAATACAGCCGGGAGGAACAGGCATTGGCGAATATGTACGCTAATGGCCAAATCACGGAGGCCCAGTACAACGAGAAGAAAATCAAGATGGAGAAGCAGAAGGAGAAAGAACTGGCCAAAATCGAACGGGAGCAAGCTATCCGGGAGAGGGCAATGGGATCCTTCGAGATTGGCATCAATACTGCCATCTCCATCATGGCATCGGCTAAAAAGGGATTCCCTTTGGCTATCCCATTCATCGCAGCAGCTGCAGCTTTGGGAGCAGTCCAGATGGCAGCCCTCTGGGCAGCTCCTCTGCCGAAAGCCGCAAGAGGTAAATACATTGATGGACCCAGTCATGCCGCTGGGGGAGTGCACATTGAAGCCGAAGGAGGCGAGACCATCATTAACAAGAAGTCGAGCCGCATGTTCCTGCCTCTTCTGTCAGCCATAAACGAACTCGGTGGCGGAGTACCGTTCACTAAAGTTGGATCGGACGGGGGATATGCTATCCGATCATTCGCTGAGGCGTCGGAGCCCATGAATCGGCTTGACATGGAGAGGGCAATTCAAAAAGCATTTGGCCAGGTGAGAGTGATTGCTACAATCGAAGATATTCGGAGGGAAGATGCTAACTACGTGCAGATTCAGGACCGGGCTAATTTTTAAATAATCCAGCACAAATAGTATTTCAATATCTATTAGGAATAATTATATTTGTATCGAAATAATTTGGCACATGATATTCATCAACTTAAAAGGCGCAATCGACTCCGAGGAGAATCGGGTCATGATGGAGCTTTGGGGCGGGACCTCGGAGATCTGTTCTGTGGAGACCTTCCGCCGGGTACTTGATGAACACCCCGACGAACAGGAGGTGTGCATCAACATCGACTGTGATGGGGGCTCTGTTGAGGAGGGCTTCAAGATTTACGACCTCCTTCGCATGAGTGGGAGGACGATATATACAAATATTGTAGGGGGGTGCCACTCAATGGCAGTGTGCATCCTACTGGCAGCCCCGGCAGAGAACCGGTCGGCAAACAGGAATTGCCGGGCCCTCATCCACAGAGTGTACATGCCGGTCGGGGATTGGCTCACTTCCGATGACGCTCGCAGCATTGCCGAGGAGTTGGCATTGGAGGAGGAAGCTATTCTTGACGTGTACGTCGAGAGAACAGGCCAGGACCGAGAACGGCTCCGCAATGTCATGCATGAGGAGCGGATCCATGATGCCAAATCACTTCTTGACTTGGGATTCATTTCCAAAATCAATTCATATAACACAAATCAAATTTTTAATGCTATGGCAAAAAACGAAAAAAGCGCTTATGAAAAGTTCATGAGCAAAGTCAAGGCATTCCGGAATGGCAAGAAGGGCGCTCCCGCCAACTTCGACTATCTGGATGCTGAGGGTCAGGTCGTTCTCCAGACCGTAGGTGAAGAGGACAATCTGGCCGAAGGTGTAGAGGCAACTCTCGCCAACGGCGAGACGTCGGGCACTGTCGTTCTGGAAGACGGCCGGGTGGTTACTGTCGAGGACAACATCGTTACCAAAATCGAGATGGAGGAGACCGAGTCTCTCGAGGACCGCGTTGCAGCGTTGGAGGCGATGCTCGACGAGGCAACGAATCTCATCGAGGAGCAGGAGAACGAACTCCGCAACCTCCGTGGTAGCAACTACCGCCCGAAGAACCGCAAGACGGTTCTGCCCGGAGGCAAGAAGACCGAACCCTCGGCAGCTGACCTCAAGAACGAAGCTCGCGAAAAGCTCCAGAAGGTCAACGCTGCCAAAAAGATTCTCAAGTAGTCAAACTCAAAAACTTTAAGAACTATGGCAGCTAAAAATGGCGGATTCCTTGACATGGACAAGTTCACTTTTTGTGGACGGGTCATTCAGGCAATCTCGGAGATGATTATGGAGGACACCATTCAGGGTCCTGACATCAACTCCATCCACACAGTCTTCCCCGACATCGTCACTAACACCGAGGTAGGTTACATCGGCGAGGGCGGCATGGTCGGCGTGGTCAACACCGGGTGTAACCCGACTCCTCAGCCGTGGAACATCAACACCCGGAAGCTGAAATGGGAGCCCGGTATCTGGGAGATCCTTCTGTCCCAGTGTTACACTGACCTCCAACAGTCGGCAACTATTTACTCTCTCCGCACCGGCGTCGACATTCCGGACTTCACGGACACGGACTACATGAACATCGTCATCGAGGTTCTGGAACGTTCCATTATGGACTTCTGGTACCGCCTGTTCTGGTTCAACGACAAAGACGCCAAGAACGTTACCGACAGCGGTATCATTACGGATGGGCTCGACCTGAAATTCTTCACCATCATCAACGGTTTCTGGAAACAGATTACCGCCCAGGTTACAGCCAATCCGTCCCAGCGCGGAGCCACCATTACGGAAAATGCCGGGGCATCTTACGCAGCTCAGAAGCTTACTCCGGACAAGGCCAAGGAATATATCCAGTCGGTCGTGTTTAGTGCCCCGCTTCTGCTCCGTCAGCAGTCTGACAAGTTTATCCTCGTTACCCAGTCGGTCTACGATGCCTATCAGCAGTCTCTCATGGACGCTTGCTGTCTCGAGTCGGCTCGCTTGGCTCTGCTGAATGGCATGGAGGCTCTCAGCTTCAATGGCATCCCTGTCATCGCAATGCCCATCTGGGACAAGATCATCGCTACGTCGGAAGACACTGGCACGAAGCTCAACAACCCCCATCGAATCCTCTTCACCTCGAAGAGCGTTCTCGGCATAGGTGTTGATGCAATCGACAGCTTCGAGAAGATGCGGATCTGGTACGAGTACAAAGACCGCGTAGTCTACGTAGAACTCATGGGTCGGGCGGATGCCAAGCTCACTAACCCGGATCTATTCTCGGTAGGTATCTAATCCTCAAAAATCTAAGAAAATGGCAGGACTTGATTGTTCTAAAATCAAAACAGGATTCACCAACCAGGTGTGTGGTAAGCCGGCAATCGCCGGCACCACCGCCAGGGTGATCCTCATCAGCTACTCGGACGTCGACAAATCGAAGTCCGTTGTAACTGACAACGTTATCTCTTCGCTCATCCTCAAGACCGGTGCCACTGGTTATGAAGTCGACTCGCTGCCCAACGCAACAGTTGGCTCGGACACCATCAATGCTGGCACGTATCTCAAGACCCACCAGCACAACGTGGTCGTCCGGATCTTCAAGAAGTCGGAAGCAGCCAAGAAGTTCGTAAACGGCCTGACCAATGCCCGCGTCATCGCTATCGTCGAGAACAACGATACCGGCGACAACGGGGACACCAAGTACGAGGTGTATGGCTGGGACTCGGGTCTGGAGCTCACCGAAATCACGGTCACGACCGAAATGACCGACGGCGTCGCCTACCAGGTAACTCTGGCCAACGGTACCATCGCTCAGGAAGGTTCGCTCCCGATGAGCCTCTTCGACACGGACGAAGCCACCACTGACCTCATGGTAAACGGGCTTCTGACCGCAGGATCTAAACCGTAGCACTCATGACTGACATGCTCGAAAGACTGAGAGCTTACCAATCCAAGTATGGGTCCCTGAAAGGCGAAGCCTATCGGACCCATACATTGGAATTGGAAAAGAATCCCGCTCTCCATCGAGAAGTAGACGAACTTTCTCGGTACTTTTTGAATAAGTCAGTTTCCCGATGCGGCTTCTGCCTGATCGAAGCCGACTTAGCATTAAGACGAATAACAGAACAACAAATGAAAAACGTAGCACACCCCGATTACGAACTCCGAGCGGGTACTCTGCTCCACGACCCGATCAACAAAGAGTTCAGCAAGATCCTCACTCCGAGAAACATCACGGAGGAGCTTTGCTTGTACCACATCGCATTCAACAAGGATGCTCTTTCGTACTTCACCCGGGTCCCCGAAGATCTGAACGACCGGCTGGAGAAGTTCATGGCACGTTACGGCAAGGAAATGCCGGACAAGGACGTGGAAATCAAGAAGCGCCAGGCTCAGGCTCTGAGCAAGCAGATTGAGTCCGTGAAAGCCGAACTCGAAGAGCTGAACAAGAAACAGACCGAGCTGAACGCCAAGCTCGATGAGTACTCCAAAGCCATGGGAGCAATCCACGCTATTCTCGATTCTGCGAGGGCCGAGGAGAAGCCCGAGGAGAAGCCCGAGGAGAAGCCCGAGGAGAAGCCCGAGGAGAAGCCCGAGGAGAAGACCGAGGAGAAGACCGAGGAGAAGCCCGCCGACATCGACACCGAGGTGAAGGAGTTCATCGACGCCGGGATGGATCTGGAAGCCATCAAAGAAGCCTATGCAGACTCGCAAATGTCTGCCGAGGAGATCGAAGAGGCTTACAATCGTGTAGTCAATCCCGTTTCGGAAACTCCCAAGAAGGGAGCCAAAAAAGGAGGGTCCAAATAGGACTGGTAATAGGACGGGGTCGCTTCCCGTCCCTCCTACTATTAAAATTACGCCAGTATGAAAGTTGCACAGATCAAATCAGCTCCTCAGTTCGAATCCCGGGACTGGAGACAATATGGCATCCAAACATACGGAGATACCAACGACTTTCCCCAGACAGTCAGCGAGATTGTTCAGGCTTCAAAGACCGGCAATGCCTGCTTGAGCATATACAATGACTTCGTATACGGTCACGGATTCAAAGATCCAGGGATCTACAAATTGCGGGTCAACAAAGAAGGGGAGAAGCTCGACAAGATCCTCCGCATGGTCTGCAAAGACTTCACGTTATGGCATGGGTTCGCCATCCATGTTAACTACAATATGAACTTCCGTGTCAGTTCGATCCACCACATTCCGTTCGAGTCTCTCCGACTTGCGAAGGCAGACGATGATGGATTCATTGGCCGGACGGCATATCATCCTGACTGGGGTCACCGAGACAAGACGAGGTCCCGGTGGTCCCCGTCCGACATTGAGTGGTTTCACCTCTTCAACCCGGATCCGGAGGTTATCCTGAACCAGGTAGAAGAAGCTGGCGGATGGGACAACTACAATGGCCAGATACTCTACTTTTCCGGAGACTCTGAAGGCAGTCCCTCTTATCCAGTCCCCATCTTCATCGCTGAGATGACAGACATGAGAACTGAGGAAGCACTTGCCAACGTAGCCGGCCGAAACGCATGCTCCAACTTCTTGTCAGCTGGAATCCTGGTAGACATCAAGGACGAGACTCAAGACCAGTCCCAAGTCAATGAGACGCAGAAAGAGCTCAACAAATTTCAGGGAGACGAGAACACCTCTCAACTGTGGTACATTCAGTGCAAGTCCAAAGACGAGGTGCCCCAGTTCATAAGATTCTCCGGGGAGAACTACGACAAAGCATTCGAAGTAACACAGAGAGTCATCCCGGAGAACATCGGCCAATCCTTCAAGCAACCCCCCATTCTCCGAGCTGTTGACGTGGGGGCTAACTTCGGGGCTGATCTCATGACCAATGCCTACAAGTACTACAACTCGGTTACAGTCCGGGAGCGTCAACAGCTGGAGGAGACTTTCGTATCGATCTTTGAGTACTGGTGGGCTCCTTTGGAAAATCCCGACTTCGTTATTCAGTCTCTCACTTACAATGCCGGCGAGTCTATAGCAGACAGAATTGGCAAGGACAACATGACTCAGGTACTGGAGATTATCCGGGACCAGATGCTCTCCACTGTTCAGAAGAGAAACATGCTCAAGCTCATCTATGGGCTTTATGACGAGGAGATTATAAAACTCATGCCCGATGATACTCAACTCTAACGACCTTCGGAATGTTCGGCCGATAGCCGAGAACATCAACGATCCGGCCAGACTGGAGCCCTACATCCGGGAGGCTGAGACCCTCAGATTGGTGGATGCCATAGGAGCCAACCTCTACAGATGGCTCGACGAGACAGACTTTTCTGGCCCCGGACCTTTCCAATACGGGGACGTAACCATTACAAAAGATCAGTACACTGCCGCCATGGAAGGCGGATATTATGACGGTGGCTGTTCTGAGGATGGCAGAAGCGAAGGTCTCAAGATCGCCATTGCATATATTGCATATTCCCGATTCATCGTCAACAACCCGATCAACCCCACTGCCTTTGGGGTGAGGTATAAAGATGGTGAATTCAGCACTCGAGTAGAGGACAACATCATCGTCCGTAGCTCTAACGAAGCACGGAATATCGGGGAAGCCTATCTCGAGAAGGCTATAAATCACCTTAAAGCTCTGCAGTTATTGACTCAATGTACTGAATACAAGGAGTCCCCGGCTCGTAAAATGATTATAGGACGTAAAAAGTTATAAGTTTCACAGATATGGAGGGGGAAGTCATGAGAGCAGGAAAATGGATATGCGGGAGTATTGTAGGGTTTTGGGGACTTTTAGCTCCGGTCCAGGTCCTCATCCTTTGTGTCTGTATTGCCATAATCGTCGATTTCATAACTGGAAATATTGCTGACTACAAGCGCCACAAACGAGCCCATCAAAAATATGTGTTCAAAAGCGAGAAAATGTGGGACACGGGTTGGAAGTTGGGGCTCAGCATTATCGGTATTGGCATGGCCTACATGCTTGACGTGTATGTCCTCCCGAACTTGGGGGGTCTCAGCCTTGCCAACTTCTTCGCTGCTTTTGTAGTCGGGACTGAGTTTTGGAGCTTTCTCGAAAATTCAGCTATAATCTCAAATCATCCCCTATTCAGGGCTCTCCGGTCGTACATGGAGAGATCAGTCAGCAAGAAGACTCAAATAGATTTTGAATGCCATGAAGACAAGTAAGTATTTTAAGCCCGAAGAATTCGAGCGATGCAATCCGTCCTGCTCCATCGAAGACATGGACCAGGACTTTCTCAATCTCCTGGATGACCTCCGGGAAAAGGCAGGCATCCCCCTCGTCCTCAATTGCGCTTATCGTTCCAAAGAACACGATAAGGCAAAAGGTCGGTCCGGCAACAGTGCTCACACCGAAGGTTTGGCAGTGGACATCCAGTGTGCCTCGGGCCCCAATCGGATGAAGATCCTCCGGGCAGCCATTGCATTGCGCATTCGGAGGATAGGCATCGACGGGAATTTTATCCACGTAGATGCTTCTAAAACCCTCCCGCAGGACACGATATGGACTTACTAAAGAGAGTACTCTGCACAATAGTTCTTGTAGGTATAGGCTTCATAGTAGGACGTAAAACAGTCGAGGAAAAGACCGTTGTAAAGTACGTCGACTTACCCCCAATTCAGGGGGAGGTCAAAGTCCCGGATTTGGTTCCAAAATGGGAGGGTTTTAGGAATCCAATTAAATTGATATATATCTATAAGGGCAGATCGGAAGAGCGTCGTGTAGGGAAAGAGTGTAGATCTCGGTGGTCGCCGTATCATTAAAAAAAAAAAAAA
>ENA-UPWU01000171-UPWU01000171.1-human-gut-metagenome-genome-assembly--contig:-NODE-171-length-27545-cov-6.417977_pt1 | contig 27545 bp, 19 predicted proteins | sample MGYA00250058_ERZ773392 | MGnify/ENA primary metagenome ERZ773392 (study PRJEB29103, sample SAMN06112084) | human gut metagenome | biome: human gut; feature: ankylosing spondylitis patient; material... | reverse complement strand
GCGCCGCTTGAGGCGCGGATCCGTGCGGCTGACACGACAGATCTCGAGGATGAGATTTCTTTGGAGCAGATCAAGGCGCAGAAGCTCCAGGCTATGCAGGCGGAGATCGACGAGAACAAGGCGGCAGGTCTTCCGGGGACGGAGGAAGAAATATGCCCGGCCGACAATCAATAGTTATATGTATGGCAATGCTAAAGCACTTTCATGTATAGGAATTCTTTCCGGTGATGAGGGGATGGCTATGAAATATGGTATGAGAGCAGACACGTTGAGAAATCTGGTAGAAAATGAGTTGTGGAATACCCGTCACCAGTTTTTTGAAACGATGCGTACGGATTCTTCAGCAAATGTCCGTGAAGCAATCGGATATATTCCCTGGTATTTCAACCTACCGGATACCACCCAAAAGTATGAAATTGCCTGGAAGGAAATTATGGATGAAAAAGGCTTTTCTGCTCCTTATGGACTGACAACCGCAGAACGTCGTCATCCGGAATTCCGTACACGTGGAGTAGGCAAATGTGAATGGGACGGTGCTATCTGGCCGTTTGCTTCCGCACAGACATTGACAGCAATGGCTAACTTTATGAATAATTATCCACAGACCGTATTGTCTGACAGTGTATATTTCCGTCAGATGGAATTGTATGTGGAGTCACAGTACCATCGTGGTCGTCCTTACATTGGCGAATATCTGGATGAAGTGACCGGTTATTGGTTGAAAGGAGATCAGGAACGCAGCCGTTATTACAATCATTCTACTTTTAATGATTTGATGATTACCGGTTTGATAGGACTTCGTCCGCGCATGGATAACACAGTGGAGGTGAATCCGTTGATTCCCGAAGGAAAATGGGATTATTTCTGTTTGGATAATGTGTTGTATCATGGCCGTAACCTCACTATTTTGTGGGATAAGGACGGCAGCCGTTACCAGCGTGGAAAAGGTCTGCATATCTATGTGGATGGAAAGGAAGTGGGACACGCCGATACATTGACCCGTGTCCTTTGTGAGAATGTGCTATAAATTTGAATAAAGGGGATGTCTTAAGATAATAAACAGACAGTTGAAAGAAAAATGAATTACAGAAAATTCTTAATAGCCGCTTTGTTAGTTATGTCTTTCGCCGTGCAGGCGAAAGACATAACTGTTACCCGCTTGACGTGTGAGATGCGCGAAGGAAGAGTGACCACCTCTGATACCCCTCGTTTGGGATGGCAGATGAGTTCGCCGGAAAATGGCACGCGGCAGACTGCTTATGAGATAGAGATTCGGGATGTATGGGCAGGAAAAGTAGTCTGGAACAGCGGTAAAGTAAAATCCGCTCAAAGCCAGTTGGTTTCCTGTGCGGATGCGGCCTTGGAGAAGGACAGGCATTATACTTGGCGTGTTCGTGTCTGGGATGAGGCTGATACGCCTTCAGCCTGGAGTGCCTCCTCTGATTTCAGTATCCTGACTTCCGAAGCGGCTTTCGCCGGCAGTGAATGGATTGGGGCTATTACCCGTAAGGATGCCCGCATCCCCGAAGGTCGGAAATATCATGGCAGTGAACTGAAAAAGCCTGAGGCAAAGGCCGCCTGGGCTGCTGTGGATACTTTGGCAAAGAAAAGTATTTATCTGCGCCGCGAGTTCCATGTGGCAAAGAAAGTGAAAGACGCCACGGCGTATGTATGTGGCTTGGGCTTTTATGAATTTTCGCTGAATGGAGAAAAAGTGGGAGACAGCGAATTTGCCCCTCTTTGGAGCGACTATGACAAAAGTGTCTATTATAATACTTATGATGTCACCTCGCAAGTGAAGAAAGGAGGTAACGCCATCGGAGTCCTGCTGGGAAATGGATTTTACAATGTGCAAGGCGGCCGCTATCGTAAACTGCAAATCAGTTTCGTCGCTCCCACGCTTCGTTTTCGGATGGTGGTGAATTATGAAGACGGAACCAGTGAAACGATTGTTTCCGGAAAGGACTGGAAGTACGATTTCAGTCCCGTACTGTTCAATTGCATCTATGGCGGAGAAGATTATGACGCCCGCCGTGAGCAGAAAGGCTGGAACATGTTCGGTTTTAAAGAGCAGGATTGGCATCCTGTCGTGATTCAGGAAGCCCCCAAAGGGGTGCTTCGTCCGCAGATAGCGCAACCGGTAAAGATCATGGAGCGTTATGATATCCGGAAAGTGACCAAGCTCACCGCTGAACAGATAACAGCCGCCTGCAAGTCAACCAAACGGACGGTGGACCCGTCTGCCTTTGTGCTGGATATGGGACAGAACCTGGCCGGTTTCCCCGAAATTACCGTCCGTGGAAAGAAAGGGCAGAAAATAACCTTGCTTGTATCCGAATCCCTGACGGACGAGGGAGCTTGCAATCAGCGTCAGACCGGCAGACAACATTATTATGAATATACCCTGAAAGGGGAGGGAGTGGAGACTTGGCATCCTCGTTTTTCTTACTATGGCTTCCGGTATATTCAGGTGGAAGGCGCTGTGCTGAAAGGGCAGAAGAATCCCTTCCGTCTTCCGGTGATCCAGAAGATACAGTCGTGCTTTGTTTATAACTCGGCTCCTAAAATATCCACCTTCGAATGCTCCAACCGCATCTTCAATGATGCCCACCGGCTGATAGAGAAAGCGGTGCGAAGCAACATGCAGTCTGTGTTTACGGATTGTCCGCACCGGGAGAAACTGGGCTGGCTGGAACAGGATCATTTATGCGGTCCCGGTTTGCTGTACAATTATGATTTGACGGGCTTTGTTCCTCAGACTCTTCAGAACATAGCCGATGCACAGCATGCCAATGGCGCGGTTCCTACCACAGCTCCGGAATATGTGGTGTTCGAGTCCGATTTGAGTGATTTTGCCGAATCTCCCGAATGGGGATGTACCTTTGTGGTATTGCCTTTCATGTATTATGAGACGTATGGGGATGATTCATTGATTAGAAAATACTATAACGGAATGCGCCGTTACATTGATTATATGACTACCCGTGCCAATGATGGAATCATTTCTTTCGGACTGGGTGATTGGTATGATTATGGAGATTTCCGGGCCGGTTTCTCGCGTAATACGCCTGTTCCTTTGGTAGCTACCGCCCATTATTATATGGTTGTTCGCTATCTGGTGGAGGCTGCGCGTATGCTGGATAATAGGTATGATGTAGCATATTACACTCATTTGGGTGAAGAAATCAATAAAGCATTCCATCGGGAGTTTTATCACAAGGACACTCGTCAGTATGGTACGGGAAGCCAGTGCAGCAATGCCTTGCCTTTGTTCCTGGGAATGGTTCCCGCCGATGACAGACAGGCGGTGCTTGATAATCTGGTAGCGGATATAAAACGCCACGGCAACCGGCTGACCACCGGTGATGTGGGTAACCGTTATCTGTTCCAGACTTTGGCGCGTAACGGGTTGAATGAACTGATGTACACCATGCACAACCATGAAGAAGCACCCGGCTATGGTTTCCAGCTGAAATTCGGAGCTACCACGCTGACCGAGCAATGGGACCCGCGGCAAGGTTCTTCGTGGAATCACTTTATGATGGGGCAGATTGATGAATGGTTCTTCAACTCGCTGGCGGGTATCCGCACCGTTGAGGGAAAACCGGGAATGAAGGAAATAGAAATACGTCCCCGGCCGGTAGGCGATTTGACATACGTCCGTGCCTCTACCAAAACCTTGTACGGAAAAGTAGCGGTAGACTGGACCCGCGAGAATGGAGTCTTTACATTGAAAGTAACGATACCTGTAGGGTGTACGGCACGCGTATTCCTTCCCGATGAAAAAGAGCCGAAGATAGTGGAAAGCGGAACTTATTCTTTTAAGAAATAAACGCGGTTTTCATAGGAAAAGCCCCCTGAGGGTATTTGGTAAAACTAAAATCAAATAATGAACAATATGAATAAACGTACCTTTTTAAGTCTGTTACTATGTGTTTGCTGTCTGTCTTTTCTGCATGCGGAGCGTGTGGATATGCAGCAGGCAGGTGCCGATGTGCAAGGCAGGAAGCTGAACACAGCATTGATTAATTCCACCATCGACCGCCTGAACTCCCATGGTGGAGGAACCCTCTTTTTCCCCGCAGGAACTTATCTCACCGGTTCCATCCACATGAAAAGTAACATCACTCTGGAACTGGAAGCAGGAGCCACCTTGAAATTCTCGGAGAACTTTGACGACTTCCTCCCTTATGTGGAAGTGCGCCATGAGGGAATCATGATGAAAAGTTTCCAACCGCTGATTTATGCCGTGGATGCAGAGAACATCACCATCAAGGGTGAAGGGACACTGGACGGACAGGGCAAAGCATGGTGGACGGAATTTTTCCGCGTCCTTGTAGACCTCCGGGACAACGGCAAGAGAAACATCAACAAGTACCAGCCCATGTTCGAGAAGGAAAACAACCTGAAAGCCCTTTACGCCGAAACCAACGAAGACTGGCACGGCACATTGGACCGTCGCTTCTTCCGTCCCCCTTTCATACATCCCATCCGTTGCAAGAATGTACGGATAGAGGGCGTGAAGATTATCAACTCTCCCTTTTGGACCGTAAACCCTGAGTTTTGCGATAATGTGACCATTAAGGGCATTACCATCCACAATGTGCCTTCCCCCAATACGGACGGCATCAATCCGGAATCATGTAAGAATGTACACATCAGCGACTGCCACATTTCGGTAGGCGACGACTGCATCACCATCAAATCCGGACGTGACCTGCAAGCACGTAAACTGGGCGTTCCTTGCGAGAATATCACGATTACCAATTGTACCATGTTGAGCGGACACGGTGGTGTGGTTATCGGCAGCGAGATGAGTGGGGGAGTGAAGAAAGTAACCATCAGCAATTGTATCTTTGACGGAACCGACCGGGGGATTCGTCTGAAATCCACCCGTGGTCGCGGAGGCATTGTAGAAGATATCCGGGTAAGCAATATTGTGATGCGTAATATCAAGAAAGAGGCTATCGTCCTCAATCTGAAATATAGCAAGATGCCTGCCGAACCGAAGAGTGACCGTACTCCGGAATTTCGTAATATCTATGTGTCGGGTGTGACGGTCCGTGATGTGAATACCCCCATTATGGTGGTAGGCCTGCCCGAAGCACCTATTACCGGTATTGTGATGCGTGATGTGTATATTCAGAATGCCAAGCAACGCTGTGTTTTTGAAGACTGCAAGGACTTGGTGCTGGATGATGTGTATGTGGATGGTAAAGAAATAAAATAGACTTCCTGATGAAGAAACAACTATTATGGTGCATGGCGGCACTCTCTTTTTCCGCTGCATCTGCACAAACTTATGAAACCCGGTTCGCACGTCCGTTATCCGATGTGTTGAATGACGTTGCCGCCCGTTTCCAGGTCCGCTTGAAATATGACGTGGATACGGTGGGGCGTGTGCTTCCGTATGCCGATTTCCGTATCCGGCCTTATTCATTGGAGGAAACACTGACCAATGTGCTTTCCCCCTTCGATTATAAATTCGTAAAGCAAAGTGACAAGGTATATAAGTTGAAACCTTACGAATACGCCCGCCGCACGGATGCCGACGGAGAAAAAATGCTGGCATACCTTAGTGGTTTATATAGTGATAAAAGTCAATGGGAACAGCGCAGGGAGATTCTCCGCAAAGAGGTGCGCCAACGTCTGGGACTGGATGATATGCTGAGGAAAACAGTGAAGGATGCAAAGCCTGTTCTTTCCAAAATACGCAAATTTGATGGCTATACCGTGCAGAACTTTGCATTGGAAACCTTGCCGGGGCTTTATGTCTGCGGTTCAGTCTATGCCCCCCGCACCAAAGGCAAACATGCACTGATTATCTGCCCCAATGGTCATTTTGGACAGGGACGCTACCGCAAAGACCAGCAGCAGCGCATGGCGACTCTGGCACGTATGGGGGCTGTCTGTGTGGATTATGACCTGTATGGTTGGGGGGAATCCGCCTTGCAGGTAGGTGCGGAAGCGCACCATACCAGTGACGCGCACACCATTCAGGCCATGAACGGATTGCTTATACTGGATGATATGCTGGCAAACCGTAAAGATATAGACCCTGCACGCATCGGCGTGAACGGTGGTTCCGGCGGAGGAACGCAGACGGTGTTGCTTACCGTCCTGGACGACCGTTTTACAGCTGCCGCCCCTGTGGTCAGTCTGGCCTCTCATTTTGATGGCGGTTGCCCGTGTGAAAGTGGCAAGCCCATCCAGTTGGCAGGTGGAGGAACTTGCAATGCGGAGCTGGCTGCCCTGTTTGCCCCGCGTCCCATGCTGGTGGTTTCCGACGGAGGAGACTGGACAGCCACGGTTCCCCGTTTGGAATATCCTTACTTGCAACGCATCTACGGTTTTTACGGTGCGACGGACAAGGTGAGCAATGTACATTTGCCGCAAGAACGCCATGATTTCGGTCCGAACAAGCGCAATGCGGTTTATGATTTCTTTATAGACGTGTTCGGCCTTGACCGGAACATGCTGGATGAAAGTAAAGTAACCATTGAACCGGAAGACGCATTGAAGAGCTTTGGTGAGAAAGGTGAGAAACTGCCTGTCGGAGCCTTGAGATATAAAGAATGATTTTGTCGTTTATTTATTAGGTTAAGAGTTAGTGTAGAATCTCCCTCTTGCATAGCCTGTGAAGGTGAGCAAGGGGGAGATTTTTTTAGATATGGGGGATTAATACTTTTTGTCGGGTATATCAGGCCTTGTCATGCAGACTGTTAAGTCTTTTTGTGCGGACTGTTACTATAGTCTTCGGCAGTGGACCGTACAGTCTGCTACAGTGGACTGTACGGTCTGCCGCAGTGAAACATACGGACTGCTGTCGCAGTCTGTAAAAGGTGACCGTAAGAAATGCTTTAATGGTACTGAAAAAAAGACTTAATGGAGCTGAAGTGATGAATTAACTTCGCATTTACGTTATAATCAGCTTTAGTTTCCCATCCTTGTGGCGCTTTCGGTCGTTTTCTTGTTTATAGTTGCGGAGTCAGATCGGTCTCTACGTCGGATTTCGGCTGAGTATAATGGAAAAAACGGAGATTATAACAAGATAATGCGTTTCTGTAATATGGCAGCAATCTGTTGTCTCAGTTGCGGGGCGCTGATGGGCTTGGCCATATAGCCGTCGAAGCCGTTTTCCATGGCCCGTTGTTCATCACTGGCATAGGCGAAAGCGGTAACAGCAATGATAGGCACATCCAAGGATAGTTTTCGTATTTCCCGGGTGGCCTCATAGCCATCCATCACCGGCATATTGATATCCATCAGAATTATCTGAGGGGTATGGAGCTTATACAAATTGACCGCCTCTTTTCCATCCCAGGCATGTACCAGGTTATATTCTCGTTTCAAGATAGATTGAAACAGCCGGTAATTGCTCTCATTGTCTTCGGCGATCAGAATGGTCAGCTTGTCTTTTTGCACGGAAATGAGTTGATGCTCTTCCTCTCTCTTGTTCTCTGCAGCGGCAGGCTGGTAGGGAATGGTGAACCAGAAAGTGGATCCTTTTCCTTCCTCGGACTCAACACCGATGCGTCCTCCCATGTGCTCTACAATTGTCTGGCAAATGGATAGCCCCAGTCCTGTACCCTGTACAAAAGAGTTCAGTTTGACGAAACGTCCGAATATGGAGTTCACTTTGTCGGCTGGAATGCCGCAACCGGTATCTTTAACATAGAAATAAAGTTCTTTGTCGCATAGTTTGTAGCCGAAGGTGATGCTTCCTTGTGAGGTAAATTTGCTGGCGTTGTTCAGTAAATTGTTCAGTACCTGCATCAGACGGTTCTTTTCCGTTCTTATGAGGCAGGAGGGAAGTCCTTTCTGTACAATCAGTTGAATGCCGTTGCTCTCTGTCCGATAACGGGTGACACTTTCTATCTCGGAAATAATGTCATTCAGTTCTATGTTGCAATAGCTGAACTCTAATGTACCGGCCTCTATTTTCGATAAGTCCAGTATGTCGCTGATTAATTGCAGCAGCAACGTGTTGTTACTTTCAATGATATTGATATATTCCTGCTTTTCCTGTTCCTCTTCTGCAGCAGCAAGGATGTTTGAGAAACCGATGATAGCATTTAGCGGAGTGCGTATTTCGTGGCTCATATTGGCAAGAAAAGCGGACTTCAGCCGGTTGGATTCTTCCGCGCGGTCCTTGGCTGAAAGCAGTTCGTCTTCCATTTTCTTCCGTTCAGTTATGACTAGGGAAGATCCTACCAAAGTGAGCGGCATTCCGTTTTCGTCTTTGCTTTCCACAGCTGCCTGCGCCTCTATCCAGTCTATTTTCCATTGTGTTCCGTCATTGGCCAGCACGCGGTATTCCTCTTTTACTTTCTCTATTTTCCCGTCTGCCAGGTCACGGTAGGCCTGTATCACGCGCGGGCGGTCTTCTTTAATGATTTTAGCGAAGTATTGCTCGTCCGAAACGCTCAACTGATCTTCGCTGATGCTTCCCGGCATGGCCGCCATGACAATGGGGCGGTTGAGGTCGCATAAAATGGTATGGTCTTTCAAATTCCATTTCCAAGGTACGATGTTGGCTACTTCCAGTGCCATGGAAAGTTTATGGTTCGTGGCGCTCAGCATTTGCTGCGCATTGTGCAGTTCGGTGCTGTCCATGCAGAACACATCCACTGTGTCCGGTTCGGTAGAGCAATTCAGGACAACATCATAGAAGGTGTTGACGGTCTTAAAATAATATGGGAAGGTGATCGATTTCTTTTCTTTTAAGGTGATACTCATGAAATGGGTGAACTCCGGCAAGGACTCCGGGAAAATTTCAGAGGCTCTTTTCCCTATTACCTCGGATTTGGGCAAGAAACATCGTTCGAAATAGCGGTTGACATCCATATAAATGCTGTCTGCGATATTCCCTTCTTTGTCCCATATTACCTGTTCTTTCATGTAAAGGATAGGCATATTGTCTATCAGATTGGTATATTGTGTGTTCGTGTCTATTTCATTTTGCTGGGCGCGTCTCAGCGCTTTCAGCATTTGGATGCGTTTTTGCTGTGCCACGGCCATCAGTATAAAAGCAATGAGTACACTTAGGATGATCCATTTATATTTGTTCAGAAAGTTGGCCGGTTTGTCATAGAAAACGGTGTCACCAGGGCATAGGTCGGGATCGAGTCCTTTATTTACCAGTCTTGTGTAGTTGAATGCGGGGTGTGCTTCGTTGGGTTCATAAAAAGGTATGTCGCTGGCTTTCTTCCCATGTAGTATCTCGTCTATCGTTTTCAGTAATTGCCTGGTAAAGATTTGGTCATTATACATGTATCCTCCTACCATGCCGCCGTCATCCATACCTGCATAGCGGATGGTGAACAAAGGGGCGGAGATGCTGGCGATACTTCTGTAGGCATTAATCAGAAAATTGCTTGAAGTGAACGATTCGGTGAACCAGGTGGATACCAGAATGCCTGTGGTCTTGTCTGTTTTACGCACGGCGTTATATAGCTGATGCAGACTGTTGGTACGCGAGGAGATGTATTCGTAATCCATTTGCGGGTATTTGTCTTTAATCAGCTCTCGCAGTTGCTTGTCATATTCCGGATTGGGGTAGATGCCGTCTCCTAGGAAAATCAGTTTCTTCATACCGGGAATCATCCTGCACATCAGTTGCACGTTTTCTTCCAGATAGATGGGGGTGTGCATGTAGGTGAAATTGAACTCTTCTGCCAATTCGCTCATGTGTGTCTTTTCTTCGGGGGTGACTGTATCTCTCTGCCTGTAGAATTTCTCATGGTACACATAGGGGTCGGCTCCGCATACAATGGCAGGTACTTTACCCCATAAAGATTGAATCTCTTCTCTGAAAATCAGGCTCATGCTCCCAATGAATACCAGCAGGCGGGGAGGGGTGGAGCCGTATTTCGAAGAAAGAATTTCTGAGAATCTCTCGATTTTAGTGGAATCGCCTACCATAAAAAGATTCAGATGCTCTATGTAAGCGTCCATGTTCTCTATTCCGGCTATTTTGTGAACGATGGGGGTGGTGATGCTGTTGCTCCAGGGGGAGGATTCGTTGTAGCTGTTCAGAATCAGAATATAGTTCCCCGCCTCGGTGTTTTCCTGTACATGGGAGGCTTTGCCGATGGTTGCAAAGAAGGTGAATATACAGGTACATATCAGTAACCGTTGTATATGGGCTACACACGTTCTTTTAAGATTTCTGTCCATTATTGATGTCCTACTCTTCTTTTGTTATATAGCTATGATGCTTGTGATGCAACAAATGTACTATTAAATTAATGAGTGGACGAAGAAATGGAAAAGTTTAACAAATATTAAAAGAAACAGGACGGGATGGAAAGTTTTCGTATAGGCAGATGGGAGATGATTGGATGGGAATTCCTGCCGGCCGATATGGCAGTGGGGCGCGAATGCTGATAAAGGGAGTGGGAGGGGAAGTCATTCTTTTGTTCTATTTCTTTTTTATATAAAGGAATAGTCTTATATTTATCCCGTCATCTTATTTTTGAAAAAGTAGGGGAACATCACTTAATCAGAAGTAGTTATGGAATATCACTTACGTACTAAATTGAATGGAAATATAGCAATGACTTCCTGTTTCCATGAAAACTCCTTTTTGCAGCGTGACAGGAGTCTTTATAAATTTATATGGGTGCGGCATGGAACGTTGGATGTGGAAGTGGATCATGTGGTGATGCATCTGGAAAAAGAGGAAATGATTTCGCTTACTCCTTTGCATCATGTGCAGATAAGGGGAGTGGACGGTGAATACCTCACTTTTTTATTCAATAGTAACTTTTATTGTATTTACGGGCATGACAGCGAGGTGTCTTGTAACGGATTCTTGTTTAACGGTTCTTCCCGTGTCATGCGTTTGAAGCTTTCGCCTTCCCAGTCGGCCCGTCTTGACAGTATTGTCGATATTTTCAGGGGGGAGTGTGGAATACAAGACAACTTGCAGGAAGAAATGTTGCGTATTATTCTGAAACGTTTCATTATCACTTGTACCCGCATAGCCCGTGAAATGTTTGATGTGGACCCGGGACGTGAGAACATGTTTGATGTGATTCGTCAGTTTTATGTACTGGTTGACAGTCATTTTAAGGAGAAGAAGCAAGTACAGGATTATGCTGATATGTTGTGCCGTTCTCCCAAGACTATTTCTAATCTCTTTTCCCTTTACGGACTTTCTTCTCCTTTGCGTGTCATTCATGAACGCGTGGATGCGGAAGCCAAGCGCTTGTTGCTTTATACGGGTAAGAGTGCGAAAGAAATCAGTGAGATTCTGGGATTTGAGGATTTGGCTACGTTCAGCCGTTTCTTTAAGAAAATGAACAAGGAGAGCCTTTCGGAATACCGGAAAAGAGAGAAGCGGGAATAATTGCCAACCTATATGGGGAAATTGCCATTTACCGGAGGGGGAAAACCACCGACCTTTGCACCAGGAAGTTAAATCTTTTAATAATGAAAGCAATGATGGCAAAATTAAAATCTCTGTTTGTTGCGTTTTTAACAATAGCAGCATCTGCCCAAAAACTGGGTATCAATCTTATCCGTGTGGCAATCCTTGTAATTTTTGTATGGATTGGTGGTCTGAAATTCTGGAACTATGAAGCCGAAGGAATTGTGCCTTTTGTGGCGAACAGTCCCTTTATGAGTTTCTTTTATACTAAGGACGCTCCTGAATATAAAGAATATAAGCTGAAAGAAGGCGAACTCGATGAAGCGAAGCACCTGTGGCATGAAGAGAACAATACTTATGGGTTTTCTCATGGATTGGGTATTTTGATTATGGGGATCGGTATCTTGACGTTTTTAGGCATCTTCTCTCCGAAAATCGGTTTGGTGGGGGCCGGACTGGCTATTGTCATGACATTGGGCACTTTGTCTTTCCTTGTGACAACGCCCGAGGTGTGGGTCCCCGATTTGGGAAGTGGCGAACAGGGATTCCCTTTGCTGACGGGCGCCGGTCGTCTGGTCATTAAGGATATTGCTATTCTGGCAGGAGCTGTTGTCGTTCTTTCGGATAGTGCGGGAAGGGTATTGAACCAGTTGAAAAAGTAAAGTTGGAAAGACCGGTCACGGACATGCCCTTTTATAGGGGGTGTATATGGATGCATTCCGGCGAGAGGCAAGTATTTCCTGCAAGACATAACTATCTATGAGGCAAGTTGCATCCTGTGTCATCTTGCTGTCTGTCAGCTATTGATAATGAATGCAAATTTGGCAGATTCTGCGGTTAACCCCTGTTAAGTGCTTATCTGTCTGTGTTAAAAGAGGAAAAAAAACTCTGACAAACGGTACAACCGTACAATATTTGTCATTACATTAGCGTCATAAATGTTAAACCAAACTTGAAATTAACAAATTAATAGATATTAAGTTATGAAACAAGCAACTAAAATGGTACTAGGCGCAGCAGCAATTGTAGCAGTCAGCGCAGGTGTAGCAGGAGTAACGACTTATTCTATGTTGAAACCCGAGCCAAACAAAAGCGTGGCTTTTAATGATGTGTTCCAACAAAATCCGAATATAAGACTTGCCGCGTTGGACGCCACTCAAATGCAACCGGTGGATTTGACTCAGGCAGCGGAAAATTCAGTGCATGCAGTAGTTCATATAAAGTCAACTCAAGAATCAAAGACTCAGACGGTTACCGTTCGTGATCCGTTCTATGATTTCTTTGGTGATATTTTTGGAAATGGCAGAGGCGGCGGTCAGCAGCGTCAGGTGCAGACTCCTGAAAGAGTGGGATTCGGTTCCGGAGTGATCATCTCGAAAGATGGATATATTGTAACGAATAACCATGTAATCGATAATGCTGATGTGATCAGTGTCAAACTGAATGACGGACGTGAATACAAGGGACGTGTAATCGGCACAGACCCCAGCACGGATTTAGCGTTGGTTAAAATTGAAGCGGATGAGCTTCCTACGATTCCCGTGGGCAATTCGGAGGCTTTGAAAGTGGGTGAGTGGGTATTGGCTGTGGGTAATCCCTTTAATATGACTTCTACGGTAACAGCCGGTATTGTGAGTGCCAAAGCCCGTTCTTTAGGGGTATATAATAATGGTGTGGAATCTTTCATCCAGACAGATGCTGCGATCAACCAAGGCAACAGTGGTGGTGCATTGGTGAATGCAAGGGGTGAACTGGTAGGTATCAATTCCGTACTTTATTCACCTACAGGAGCTTATTCGGGTTATGGGTTTGCTATTCCAACCAGTATTATGACGAAAGTTATAGCCGACTTGAAAGAATATGGAACCGTTCAGCGTGCGGTATTGGGCATCAAGGGTACTCCGATTAATGATGACCAGCAGATGATGCCGGAAGAAATCAAGAAGAAGGTGAAGGAACTGGGCGCCACCGACGGTGTGTTGATTGCTGAGATAATTGAGGGAGGTTCTGCGGCCGGCAACTTGGAAGTAGATGATGTCATTATCGGTATTGACGGAAAACGTGTGAAGAACTTTGCAGAGTTGCAGGAGGGGTTGGCTAAACACCGTCCGGGTGACAAAGTAACCGTCAAGGTGTTGCGTGACAAGAAAGAAAAGGATATCGAGATGACCTTGAAGAATGCACAGGGAACAACGAAAGTGGTGAAGAGTGCGGGCATGGATATCTTGGGCGCAGCATTCCGTGAAGTTCCTCAGGAATTGAAGAGACAATTGAATTTGGGATATGGTGTGGAAGTCACAGGTGTGACAGACGGTAAGATGAAGGCTGCCGGTATCCGTAAAGGCTTCATCATCCTGAAGGCAAACGGACAACCTGTCAAATCAGTAAATGATTTGGAAGATGTGCTGAAAGCTGCTACCCAGTCACCGGATCAGGTATTGTTCCTGAGTGGTATGTTCCCATCAGGTAAACGTGCGAACTATGCAGTGGATTTGACACAGGAATAAGAAGATTTTTAAGGTAGAAAGTTTCAATAGGTAAAGTTTAGAGGATGCACGGTAAGGGTTACTTCCGTGCATCCTGATTTTATAGTCAAACAGGACTGATAACCTTATTTTCGCAAAATATTTAGGAAAAGAAGGACAAAGATAGTCTTTTTTGATTTATTAGCTAATATTTTTCAAACAAAAATGGATGTATTCCATTTAATGTTGTAAATTTGCATCCCAAATTTGTTTTATAGAGAATGAGACAATTAAAGATTACCAAAAGTATCACTAACCGAGAGAGCGCATCTCTGGATAAGTATTTACAGGAAATAGGCCGTGAAGACCTGATTACTGTAGAGGAAGAGGTAGAGCTCGCTCAGCGTATCCGTAAAGGCGACCGGGTAGCATTGGAAAAACTGACACGTGCCAACTTGCGTTTCGTCGTGTCTGTAGCCAAGCAGTATCAAAATCAGGGGTTAAGTCTTCCTGACTTGATTAATGAAGGCAACCTGGGATTGATTAAAGCAGCCGAAAAGTTCGATGAGACCCGAGGCTTCAAGTTTATCAGTTACGCCGTATGGTGGATTCGTCAGTCTATTCTCCAGGCATTGGCAGAACAGTCACGTATTGTCCGTTTGCCGTTGAATCAGGTAGGCTCGTTGAACAAGATCAGCAAAGCCTTCTCTAAATTCGAACAGGAAAACGAACGTCGTCCTTCTCCGGAAGAACTGGCCGATGAACTGGAAATACCTGTAGACAAAATCTCGGACACGTTGAAGGTTTCAGGACGCCACATTTCTGTAGACGCTCCTTTTGTGGAAGGAGAAGACAACAGCTTGCTGGATGTGCTTGTGAACGACGACTCGCCTATGGCAGACCGTTCCTTGGTTAATGAGTCACTTGCGAGGGAAATTGATAGAGCACTCTCTACGCTGACCGAAAGGGAGAAGGATATTATCCAGATGTTTTTCGGTATTAATACGCAGGAAATGACGTTGGAAGAAATCGGCGATAAATTCGGCCTCACTCGTGAGCGCGTACGCCAGATTAAAGAGAAAGCCATTAGAAGATTGAGACAAAATTCGCGTAGCAAGCTGCTTAAGTCTTATTTAGGGTAAGAAAGATTCGGTTTCCGAAAAGAAAACAAAGCACAAGATGGAAGGTTGTTTCCGTCTTGTGCTTTTGTTCATAATATACCAATAATGTCTATCGGTTGCGCTATGTGCCGCATGGTAATGGGCACATCAGCAAATTATTATAGTTAATTAATCTATTACTTTTTCGTATTTGTCCGTAAATAACTACTTTTGTCCTCTAATAAAATTATAAAATTAGAATTATGAAATCCATAAAGATTCTGTGCTCTTTATTATTGGTACTGACGGTATGCTCGGCATTCTCATTGAAAGGAAGTAAATCTGTTTATATAGTAGGCGTATCCGCATCGTTTACAGATTCATTGGTTTATTTCACGGAAATCCAGTTGCTGGACAGTGTGAGGCTGGATAAGAATAAGATGTTGCCGGAACGCTCACAATACAGTTATCAGCTGAAAAATTATCTGGAAAACGAGGAAGGGCTGACGAACCGTACTTGCTTTGTTTATTTCTCGAATAGCAGAAAGAAACTGCAGAAGACCATCAACAAGATGAAGACCAAGTATCAAAAAGGAAAGACCTTGCTGATTCGCGAAGTGAACCCCAATGCGTTCAAGTTCAAGAAACCGGAAGAGTAATCCTTTTCTTATGAAAAAGATTCTATTTCTATTCTTGGCAGCCTGCTTTTTCTTCTCTTGTGAGAAGGAAACAATCGTGATTCCTCAGCAACATGCCGGAAGAACGGTTCTGGCATTCTTTTGGGCGGATAACAGTTTGAATTCCAGTTTGCGTAATAATATTCAGACGATGATGCAAGGACTTCAGGCTATGAAGGATTCGGCTGCTTTATTGGTATATTGGGATGGTGAGGCTTCGGATATCAGTTGGCCGGAGCCTTGTATCGTTGAATATGTAACCAATGGTCAGGGGGGTATCAACAGCCTGTCTAAAGGAACGATAGACGCAATGATGGCTGATAAGAATACATCTATCTATGATTTGATTGGTATTGGTAACATCAGAAAAAAATATCCTCCTCAGACATCGACGGAGAAAACCGTCATGCAGACAGTGATAGGTGATATGATGAGTGTTTACCCGTCGGAAAGTTATGGAATAATCTTTGGATCTCACGGTTCGGGATGGTTGCCCACTATTGCCGGTACCCGTTCTATAGGACAAGATGGCGGGTGGCATTCCAGTGACACAGCGTTGATACCGGAATTGGCGGAAGTGCTGCGTACGGTAAATCCTCAAAAGTTTGATTTTGTCTTGTTTGATGCGTGTATGATGGGGTGTGCCGAGGTGTATTATGAGCTGAAGGATGCTGCCAGATACTGTATCGCTTCTGTACTTGATATACCGGCAGCCGGATTTCCTTATGCAAGTGTGATGCCTTATTTGTATGAAAATGCGATCAAGGATTATTTGGGGCCAATCTGTAAAGATTATATAGATTATTATAACTATAATGGTTGGGGAACCATTTCGGCAGTGGATTGCAATCAGATGGAAGGCTTGGCGGAAGCGGTCAGAAGTGTGATTTTGTCCAATCAGGATAGCCTGAAGAACGTGGATACAGCTGATTTGCAGCAATATGGCAAAGGCAGCAGTAACTTCAAAGGATATGCCTATGATATGTTACAGTTTATTGAAAAATTGTGTGGAGGAATGGCTCCGGACGATTTTACGCAACAATTAAAGAAGACGGTCGTTTATACAGGTTATACTCATAATCCCACTTCATCCTTGTACAGAATAGATGAGGATAACTACAGTGGAATGGGTATGTATATCCCCAATTTATTCACTACTCCCAAATATTTGCTTTGGAACAATTATTTCAAGTCTTCCATAGCGTGGTATCATGCATCTGGATGGGCTGAAACGGAATCTATTTGGGGGAATTGAAGGAGAATGCAGCCAGTTGCCTTTTACTTGATCCCGAATAATAGATATAGCGGATGGAAGTACCGAATTTCCGGTATTCCTCCATTTCCACCGAGTTGTCTACTGCATCCTGCAGGGCTTGTTTAAAGGCGGCATAATGGGTGTTCATATAAGTGGCGTTGTCCAGTTCTCCTGTAACACTGTAGAAATAGCTCACACTATTATCTTTCTCATTATAACAGGTGCTGTCCAGTGTAATCGTTTCGTTCATGCGTGTGGGGCAGGACCGGTTGGTCTTTTCGGCTGTCTGTTTGAATTTACGGACTTGTGAACGGTGGTTATTATTACATCCTGCCAAAGTAAGGATGCCCAGGGCCGCTATTATAACTGTTTCTCTTTTCATTATAAATCGGTATTTTGAAGCGAAAGTAAACTATAAGTTTGAACAAAGCAAATGGATTTTTGTTTTTTTATTAGTAAGTTTGTGCAAACAAAAAAAGTAAAACATGTCTCGCATTATAGATGAATTAAAACGTACGGACCACAAGCGTTATCTGGGTGGTCTTGATTTCTTTAAATATATTGGTCCCGGATTACTGGTTACTGTGGGTTTTATTGATCCGGGAAACTGGGCCTCGAATTTTGCGGCCGGTTCCGAATTTGGTTACGCGTTGTTGTGGGTGGTGACCTTGTCTACCATTATGTTGATTGTGTTGCAGCACAATGTGGCCCACCTGGGCATTGTAACGGGATTGTGCCTGAGTGAAGCAGCCACGCAGTATTGTCCCAAGTGGATATCCCGTCCCATTTTGGGCAGCGCGGTGCTGGCCTCCATATCCACTTCGCTGGCGGAGATACTGGGAGGAGCCATTGCCTTGCAGATGCTTTTGGAAATTCCCATTGCCTGGGGATCTGTCCTTACTACGATGTTTGTCGTCATTATGCTTTTTTCCAATTCATATAAAAAGATAGAAAGAGCCATCATTGCTTTTGTATCCGTAATCGGCCTTTCGTTTCTGTATGAGTTGTTTTTGGTAGATATTGACTGGCCTGTGGCAGTCCGTTCCTGGGTGGTTCCTGAGATACCCCAAGGCAGTATGCTGATTATCATGAGCGTACTTGGGGCAGTGGTTATGCCGCATAACCTTTTCTTGCATTCAGAGGTGATACAGAGCCACGAGTACAACAAGCAGGACGAGAGCTCCATTCGTAAAGTATTGAAATATGAATTCTATGATACTTTGTTCTCCATGATTGTAGGATGGGCCATCAATAGTGCCATGATCTTACTGGCAGCCGCTACTTTCTTCCGTACCCGGACTCCGGTGGAAGAGTTGCAGCAGGCGAAGTCGTTGCTTGACCCGTTGCTGGGCAGCCATGCCGGAATCATCTTTGCCCTGGCATTGCTGATGGCGGGGATTTCCTCCACCATAACCAGTGGTATGGCGGCAGGTTCTATCTTTGCGGGTATTTTCGGTGAGTCTTATCATATCAAGGATATCCACTCTAAGGTCGGTATTTTGATTTCTTTGGGGATAGCATTGGTTCTTATCTTCTTTATTGAGAATCCCTTTTACGGACTTATCATTTCTCAGATGATTCTGAGTATCCAGCTGCCTTTCACGGTGTTCCTGCAAGTAGGACTGACCTCTTCCAAACGGGTGATGGGCAAATATGCCAACTCCCGGTGGAGTTCATTCGTGCTTTATACCATTGCGGTGATTGTCTCCGCATTGAATATCATGCTGTTGCTCAGTTGAATAATGTGCGAATTTGCCCATGTGCCAATTGCCATGCGGGACCATAGCGCAGCACGTGGGCACATGGGCAAATTTTTCATTTCGTTTTGCTTTCCGAGATAATCAGCAGCTTGTCACCGGCGTGCAGTTGCAGAGAGCCATTGGGAATCATGAACTCGTTTCCTCTTTTTATCAGCATCACCAGCATACCTTTAGGCAGGTTCATATCCATTAGTCTGTTTCCTTTTGCCAGCATTTCTTCCGTCAGTACGATATCGCGGAGGTCTGTATTGATTTCCTCCGGTATCTCTACTCCGAAATCATTTCCTGTTTTTTCCAGTGGGGTATCCAGATGGAGTAATTTGGCCATCCATGAAATGGTCGTTCCCTGAACCACTAAAGACAATATGGTAATGAAGAATACGATATTGAAAATCTGAGTAGATCCCGGCACATCAGCCACTACCGGATAAGTGGCGAATATGATAGGTACTGCTCCGCGCAATCCCACCCAGGAAATAAACAGCCGTGAGTTGATGTTCATCTTTTTAAAGGGAAGGAGGCAGAGCAGGACACTGAGCGGGCGGGCGAGGACAATCATGAAAATGCCGATCAAGGTTGCCGGTATGGCGATGGACAACATTTCATGGGGATTCACCAGCAATCCCAGGCTCAGGAACATGATAATTTGGAAGAGCCAGGTCATGCCGCTCATAAAAGTAGCGATCTCCTTACGGTTTACAATGCGTGCGTTACCCACCATCATCCCTGCTATATAGACAGCCAGATAGCCGTTTCCTTTACACAGGTCGGTCATGGTGAATGTGAAGAAAATAAAGCTCAGCAGCAAGATAGGATAGAGTGACTGGTTCTTCAAGTCAATCTTGTTGATGATTGCTACCGCCAGTTTTCCCAGCAGGAATCCTGATGTGCCACCCACAGCAAACTGAATCAGGAATGAAATCAGAATATAGTCTGCCCCCATGCCTGCCGACGTGATGAACTGTATCAGGACGATAGTAAGCATATACGCCATAGGGTCATTACTTCCGCTTTCCAGTTCCAGCATCGGTCGGAGGTTATGTTTCAGATTCATGCTTTGCGAGCGCAGGATGTTGAACACGGAAGCAGAGTCCGTAGAGGACATGGTAGCCGCCAGCAGCATGGCCGTCATCAGGGACATGGTAATGCTGACATTCGAGAATCCGGAAATCCAATAAATAAAGAATCCGGTGAAAATAGTAGTAAGCAACACACCGAAGGTGGAAAGCAGTATGCCTTGTGGCAATACAGGCTTGATATCCGAGTATTTGGTATCCATACCCCCTGAGAACAGAATGATGCTAAGGGCCATCATGCCGATGAACTGGGCTTCGCCCGCATCATGGAACTGGAGTCCCAGACCATCGCTTCCGAACAGCATGCCGACCAATAAAAAAACAAGTAACGTAGGGATTCCGAACCGGTATCCGGTCTTACTCACTACAATACTTACGAACAATAGGATGGAACCTATCAAGAGAATGTTTTCTGCATTAAATATCATACTTCTGTGATCTTGTTTAATTTTTTAATATGATGTGCCAGCATCAGGCAGGCTGTGATAAACGCTAACAGATCGGATACAGGCATACTGAGCCAGATACCGTTCAGTCCCCACCAATGAGGTAGTAACAGCAGGCAGGGTAATAAATACAACAGTTGGCGGGACAAGGAGAGGAAGATAGAAATTTTCGCTTTCCCGATAGATTGGAAGAAACTGGAAATTACAATTTGTATTCCCACGAAAGGAAACATCAGTACTCCGATTTGTAACCCGGTGCGTGCCAATGCTGTAAGTTCTTTATCGTCTGTAAACATATTAACAACCAAATTAGGGAAAAGTTCGCTGAAAGCAAATCCCAACGAAGTGATGCACCCCCCTGCAATCATGCAATATTTCAAAGTCTGCTTCACCCGGCCGAATTTGTGTGCGCCATGATTATAGCCCACAATCGGTTGCATTCCCATAGTCAGCCCCATGATAACCATTACAAACAGCATCAGCAGACGGTTTAATATGCCGTATGCGCCGATAGCCAGATCGCCCCCGTAGAGCAGCAGGCTCTTGTTGAATATAATGACAATGGCCGAAGCGCAGACATTCATCAGGAACGGCGACATACCTATACTGAAGATATTCTCTACGATCCGTTTCCTTAATTTGAATATCCCTTTCTTGAAGCGGATATAACTTTTTTCCTGCATGAAATGGCTCAGCACCCATATCATGCCGGCAAACTGTGAAAGGATGGTTGCCGTGGCTGCTCCGCGGATTCCCCAACCGAGCCAGAAAATAAAGACAGGAGCCAGAATAATGTTGCATCCCACTGTCAGCATGGAGGACAGCATCGCCTTTCGGGGATAACCGGTGGCACGCATGATATTATTCAGTCCGATCATTACATAGGTGACAGGACTTCCTATTAATATAATCTGCATAAAGTCGCGGGCGTATGGCAACGTGTCATGGCTTGCCCCGAAGAAGAACAGAATCCGGTCCAGAAACAGCAGGGTGATGCCTCCGTAGAAAATAGAATTTATCACACAGAGCACCGTTACGTTTCCCAGCACTTTCTCGGCACCGTCCGTATCCTTCTGCCCCAGGCGGATAGAAGAAATGGTAGCGCCACCCACCCCGACCAGTGTACAGAATGCCACCAGCAGATTCATCAGCGGAAAAGAAATAGCCAAACCCGATATGGCCATGGCGCCGACACCATGGCCGATAAATACACTATCAATAATATTGTACAGTGATGTCAGTGTCATCCCTATGATGGCAGGGATAGAGTACTCTAAAAGCAACTTTCCGACCTTTTCTGTACCCAGTATGTGCGGGTTGTTTTCTTTCATTCGCGTTTTTGTTATTTTTAAGCTTTGCAAAGTTAGGAATATGGAGGATTATTCGGACCTTTGTGGCGTTAAATCAAACTAAAAGTAATATGAATTCAACAAAAAGCATAGCAGCTTTATTCGATTTTGACGGAGTGGTAATGGACACTGAGACTCAGTATAGTATATTCTGGAATGAACAAGGACGGAAATACCATCCGGAGCTTCCCGAATTCGGCCGGTTGATAAAAGGACAGACCTTGACACAGATTTATGCCAACTATTTTGCCGGAATGGAAGAGGTGCAGCATGAAATTACAGAAGATTTGAACAAATTTGAAAAAAATATGTTATATAATTATATCCCGGGCGTAGAGGCTTTCCTGAAAGAATTGAGGGAAAACGGGGTAAAGATAGCTATAGTCACAAGTTCAAATGAAATGAAGATGAGCAACGTATATAAAGCACACCCGGAATTGAAGCAAAGTGTGGACCGTATCCTCACTGCTGAAATGTTTACTCATTCCAAGCCTGACCCCGAATGCTTTCTGTTAGGTGCGACAGTTTTTGACACCGTGCCGGAGAACTGTGTGGTTTTCGAGGACTCGTTTCATGGACTTGAGGCGGGGAACCGTGCCGGAATGACTGTGATAGGACTGGCTACCACCAATTCTGAAGAGCAAATACGCGACAAGGCAAATGCTGTTATTCAGGACTTTAATGGATTCAGTTTCGAAAAAATGAAGAATATGATGAGGTAATGTCAACTAAAACATCTACCTTTGCAGCCGTTTTTTATAAATTAAAGTAAATATGGCAGGATATATTTCGGGCGATACACGCAAAGTAACTACCCACCGTTTGGTGGAAATGAAGCAGAGAGGCGAGAAAATTTCTATGCTTACCTCCTATGATTACACGACAGCGCAGATTGTAGATGGCGCAGGCATCGATGTTATATTGGTAGGTGACTCCGCTTCGAATGTCATGGCAGGAAATGTGACCACACTTCCTATCACCCTTGATCAGATGATTTATCATGGAAAGTCTGTGGTCCGTGGGGTGAAACGCGCGCTTGTTGTGGTGGATCTGCCTTTTGGCACTTACCAGACTTCCGAATACGAAGCGGTGACCAATGCGATCAAAGTAATGAAGATTACGCACGCCGATGCTTTGAAACTGGAAGGGGGCGTGGAGATCATTGATGCGGTAAAGAAAATCATTGCTGCCGGCATTCCCATCATGGGACATTTGGGGTTAATGCCGCAATCTATCAATAAATATGGAACCTATACTGTACGCGCCAAGGACGAGGAAGAGGCCGAGAAGTTGTTGAGCGATGCACATTTGCTGGAAGAGGCAGGGTGTTTTGCGCTGGTACTTGAGAAAATCCCTGCGTCACTGGCAGAGCGTGTGGCCAGGGAACTGACCATTCCCGTTATCGGTATCGGAGCCGGTGGCGCGGTAGACGGGCAGGTGCTGGTCGTATCGGACATGCTGGGGATGACCAACGGTTTCAGTCCTCGTTTCCTCCGTCGTTATGCCGATCTGCATACAGTTATGACGGGAGCCATACAGCAGTATGTGGATGATGTGAAAAAAGGGGATTTCCCTAACGAAGACGAACAATATTAAAAGTTTTTGCTGATATGTATGATGACTTCTTCTTTCCGTATGAAAAGGCAAAACTGTGGACTGGGAATATGTTTTTGTTATCCCTTTCCAATTTTTTGCTTTATGCATCACTATACATGATGCTTCCTGTGCTGCCTTTATGGATGGTGCGGCACTGGTATTGCAGTTATGCGGAAGCAGGAGCAGCCATTGCTGTTTTCGGGCTGGCCATGTTCCTTCCGGGAACATTCAACAGCTACCTTATTGATACGTTCAAACGTAAAAGTGTGTGCTTTATAGCGATATTCCTGTTTGTGGCATCCAGTCTGCTATATCCGTACGTTGCGACCGTAGGGTTCGTAGCTTTGGTCAGGGCTGTCCAGGGAGGGCTGTTCAGCGTCATTACCATGACTACGGGCAGTACATTGGTGATTGATGTCACTGCTTCCCGCCGCCGCACGGACGCCAATATCGCTTTTGCCTGGGCGGGTCGTTTTGGAATGGTGGTGGGTCTTGCCTTGGGGATCTATATTTATCCTTATTGGAATTTTCACCATATCATTTATACCAGTATGGCTCTGGGAGCGTTGGCGCTGGTGCTGATTCCGGCGGTGAAAGTTCCTTTCCGTGCTCCGCTCAGCACTTCATGGTTCTCGCTGGACCGTTTTTTGCTGCCGCGCACTTTGTGGCCGGGGATGAATATGATGATGGTGGCCATTATCTTTGGGATATTGGTGGCACATATTTACAATGAATTGTTTTTTGTTTGTATCCTGATAGGCTTTGTCCTGTCTTTGCTGCTTTTGCGTTACGTGCTTTCTCATGCTTCCGGTCGTTCGGAAGTAGAGCTGGGGCAGGCGGCAATGATAGGAGGGTTGTTATTGCTCGCTTTTTCCAATAGCTTGATGAACAGTTATATAGCTGGCATTTTGTTGGGGATGGGAACCGGAACCACTGTGTCACGTTTCTTTATAAAAATGATCAGCCTGCCGAGGCATTGCGAGCGGGGAACGGGAAACAATACCTATCAGCTGATGTGGGAGGCAGGAGTACTGATTGGTTTCCTGTTTGAGAATATGTGGACTGAGGGTCATCCCGATACCATTTATTGGATATGTATCGGTATCTGTGTCGTTCTGCTGCTGATGTATGAGTTCTTCACACATCCGTGGTATTACAGAAAGATGGAGGAAAAACAGTGAAATATGGCAACTTACATAAATTAATAATATAAAGAATATGGCAGACGACAAAAAGATTATCTTTTCGATGGTGGGCGTAAGCAAAGCCTTCCAAGCGAACAAACAGGTATTGAAGGACATCTACCTATCCTTTTTTTACGGTGCTAAGATCGGTATCATCGGTCTGAACGGTTCGGGTAAATCAACACTGATGAAAATCATTGCCGGACTGGAGAAAAGTTATCAGGGAGAAGTGGTGTTCTCGCCGGGCTACTCTGTAGGCTATCTGGCACAGGAACCGCATCTGGATGATGAAAAGACAGTGAAAGAGGTGGTGATGGAAGGAGTGCAGAGCATCGTGGACACACTGGCGGAATACGAAGAAATAAACAATAAGTTCGGGCTTCCCGAATACTATGAGGATTCTGAAAAGATGGATGCGCTCTTTGCCCGTCAGGCAGAGTTGCAGGACATCATTGACGCTACGGACGCATGGAATCTGGACAGCAAGCTGGAACGCGCCATGGATGCGTTGCGCTGTCCGCCCGAAGACCAGCCGGTGAAGAACCTCTCGGGAGGCGAGCGTCGCCGTGTGGCATTGTGCCGTCTGCTGTTGCAGAAGCCGGATATCCTGTTACTGGACGAGCCTACCAACCATTTGGATGCGGAAAGTATCGACTGGCTGGAACAGCATTTGCAGCAATATGAAGGTACGGTGATTGCCGTAACCCACGACCGTTACTTCCTGGACCACGTAGCCGGATGGATTCTGGAACTGGACCGTGGCGAAGGAATTCCCTGGAAAGGAAATTACTCCAGCTGGCTGGAACAGAAGACCAAACGCATGGAGATGGAAGAGAAGGTGGCAAGCAAACGCCGCAAGACCTTGCACAATACGGTGTGTCCCATCAGCACGGTATTCAGCACGGTACAGTCGTCATATTGGAAGTGGTCCTGGCTCAGTACGGAGAGCCTTTCGCCCGGTCCCAGTTCCACACTGCCTTTGGTCGGTTCCAATTCGCCCGATATGGCTTTCAGCAACGTGGACTTCCCGGCTCCGTTAGCCCCGATGACACCGTAAATATTTCCATTGGTGAACTTCATGTTTACATCCTTGTACAGGACTCTTTTCCCGAACTGGATGGCAAGATTCGATACGCTAATCATACTTTAAATTATACCTTGAATTGAATATTTTCGGCAAAGGTACGAAAAATATTTTATTCGTTCATGGTTTCTCCGGTAAACTGCAAGGGGAGTAGGGCTTTGACCGAATCGACCACGTAGGTACCCTCTTCGCCGAACAGCAGGATGCGTACGGGATGTCCGTACCGTTCTTCTACTCCGAGAATGACTTGCCGGCAAGCTCCGCAAGGAGGGATGGGAGCTTTCAAGAAAGCCCCGTGGGCGTATGCGGCAATGGCCAGTTCTTCCACGCTTTTCTCTGGGTAGCGTGCGTTGGCGTAGAACAGTGCCGTGCGTTCTGCGCACAGGCTTGACGGGAAGGCGGCGTTTTCCTGGTTGCTTCCCGTTACAATCCTTCCGTCGGACAGCCGGGCGGCTGCGCCCACGCAGAATTTAGAGAAAGGTGCATAGCTCGTCTGTGTGGCCTCCTTGGCCTTGTCTATCAATTCGCGGTCTGCTTCCGATAATTCTTCATAGTCGTATATTCTGACTTTGCTGATAATTTCTTTCTCTTTCATAGGACTGTTTCCTTTTGGTTAATAATGCACAAATATATGTTTTTTTATTCACAACGAAGAAAAAAGAGGTAACTTTGTGTGTGAGAAATCCTTCATGATATTTGAGATATGCGATTGAAAACCGTTTTTCTATCCGTGTTGTTCGGCGTGACGAGCTTTTTGCTGCAGGCACAGGGTGTCAGCCAGCAATACCTTAATTATATAGAACGATACAAGGGAATGGCTATAGACCAGATGTTACGTTATAAGATTCCGGCCAGCATCACATTGGCACAAGGATTATTGGAAAGCGGAGCCGGGACAAGTACATTGGCGCGGAAAGCCAACAATCATTTCGGCATCAAATGCGGACGGGCTTGGAAGGGTCCCTACGTCTTACAGGACGATGACGAACGTAATGAAAAGTTTCGTAAATACAGGAGCGTGGAAGAGTCGTACGAAGACCATTCACGCTTTCTGCAACAAGCACGTTATTCTTCGTTGTTCGACCTTTCTCCGAAAGATTATAAAGGTTGGGCGCGTGGTTTGAAACGTTGTGGCTATGCCACGAATCCGCGTTACGCTTCCTTGCTGATAGATTTGATAGAACGGTACGACTTAGACCAATACGACAAGTACAAATCGTCGAAGTTGCATTTTGATTATAGCAGCATAGACCGTCAACTGAACAGTGAGTCGTTGCCGTCCCATCTGGTGTACCGCAATAATGAGAATTATTATATTATTGCACGCGCCGGGGATACGTTTGATTTGTTGGCGGAAGAAACCGGTGTGTCGGCACGCGACATCCGGAAGTTCAATGAATTGCCGAAAGGGTATCGAATCCAGGCCGGCGATGTGTTATATCTGGAACGGAAGCGGAAAAAGGCCGCCAAGAAATACAAGGATGTGCCTCACGTGGTGAAGGCCGGTGAGTCGATGTATAATATTGCGCAACGCTACGGGATACGTTTGGAGAGTCTGTATGATATGAATAATTTGCCGGCAGATTATGCCATTCAAGTAAATGACCGTTTGCGTGTACGTTAAAAAAGGAGGTCAGAATGAAACAGAAAGGTCTTTGTCGGGCTTTATTGCTCATTTTGTTTGCGACCTGCGCGGTTGCAGGACGGGCACAGGAGGTCTTGCGCTCGGATTCGGTGAAGGGTGTGGATGCCGGAAAGGAGAGTCTGGAGATAAAGCCGTCTGCATCGGAAGTGACGCCGGAGAAGGTCTGCGCACGGTTGGTCTTATCGGACACGTTGGTGGCCGATACGGCACAATGGACTTTTCGCCCCTCTCTTCCTCCATTGTACCGGGACGGTACCGTGGCTTATTTCCCGGCAAGTTATTATGGTGGATATTGGGGCTTATGGGAACTGCATGAAGGTTTCAATGCCAGTCTGGACATGAGCGTGTCGGCCTCGTTCGGCAAGAACCGTTTTCCCGGGGTGGGATTCGGGACCGGAATCTCTGCCATGTACGTCTACCATTTCTTTGATGGGATTGCTGTTTACTCGATTGATTAGAGTACCATCAATGTTCATCAAGTAATATTTGTTTCCATTTTTCATGATAGCATACGCCACATCTCCTTGAGCATAT